>JAEEGH010014300.1_pt1 | contig 17428 bp, 15 predicted proteins | sample 9134181 | NCBI WGS metagenome assembly JAEEGH01 (sample SAMN16246544, study PRJNA631951) | gut metagenome | biome: gut microbiome; feature: rumen; material: DP-attached | host: Bos | place: Iran: Karaj | collected 2018-10
TTTTAGACAAAGGCAAATCAAGCTGACCGGCAAGATCATAACCTGCATTCTTAATCAAAGCATATGGATCGATTTCCATTTCTCTTAATTTCTGAATATCAACTACAGAATAAAGTTTTGCATTGAGATTCAGATTAAGATTGAAATTTCCCAAAGCGTCATTTTCTACAGTAATATCACCAATTTTTCCTGAAGTAGCAACAAGTGGAAGGAATACTGATGGAGCAAGCTTGATATTGAAGCGTTTGAATTTAAGACCAAGTGCAATCTGATAATAAGCAAAAACGTCTAAATCATCTTTTACATCAACAGTTATAGTCTGACCAAGATTGTTTCCATAACCAAGAAAATCGAAAAGGTCATCACCTATATTTGTGATATTGTGCATTTCTAGACCACTCTGAAATGCCAGAGAGAATGGACCAATTGAAAGTTTTGACTGAACCCCAGGCTTTGCAAAAAGTGAAAGATCAAATCCAGAATCAGGCACACGACTTGCTAAATCTTTAAGATCTATTTCCAGATTTTCTTTTAATATTCTATCAATTGTTGTTGCGTTGTTTGATAAACCAAGATCTACGCCGGCCTTTATTTCAAAAAATCTGTCACCAAAAAAATCGAAGGCAAAAAGACCAGAACTAAATATTACCAGTGTAGAAATTAATAATATAAGCTTTTTCATTACTGACCTCCGAAAAGTGTTACTTTTCCATCTGTTTTAATTTTAAGTGCCAGACTCATATCAATTCCAAGAACTCTGGAAATTGAAAGAGTTGTATTTGGTGCTATACAAATCTTTACAGAAGGAGCAGCAAGAGGATAAGTACTAAGCATTGAATCAATTTCTGAACCATAAACAGTCAATGTATCTCCGCTGAGTTTACAAGTCTTACTAATTTCAGGCTCTGTAAAATCAACCTTAAGACTTATGTCTGGATTTGAATAGAAAAGCATTTTTTTAGCATCATAAGTCAAAGAAACATATCTGATAGTTCTAAGATATTCCTGAATCTGATCAAAATCTGAAGCTGCTGAACGACCAAACAAATCACCACTTGTCATTGAACCTCCCATCAAACTGAAAATATCAATTTCAAGAGGATTTGATTTTGTACTAAACTTCAAAGGAACAATAATCATGGCAGTTACACCAATTACTGATGCTGATGAAGTTGACTGGAGCATACTTGGTGTAATTGTTATTTCATTTTCACCACTTCCATTTGTAAACGAAAGATTGTAAGCAAGGTGAAGATTTTCTGTACTACCATTATTGATGATAGAACTTAAATCACTATCTATTGATGCTCTGTAACCAGAAATATCTGTTTTTACTACGTTGTTAGAAATCTGTAAATCTGGAGGATTCTGGAATGTAATACTGCCATCTACAAGATTAACTGTATTTGAGCTTGTTGATGTACTTCCTGTGTAAAGGCTTACATTTCCACTGAAAGCCGCATTTTCAAAAGGATTATCTGTATTTTCATTTACTTCTGGTTTGCTACAGTAGAGGTAAACTGGAAGAGAATCTACAGCAATTTCATTGGCAAAACTTGTATGGAACTGATTATCAAATTCCTGGAAAAGTGAACCTAAACTGAATCCCAAATCACTGGAATTATTCAAAGAAAAATTACTTGTATCAATTGTAATCTGACTCCAGTCAATCTGAGGTGTCAAAGTCATTGCAAGAGAATAAGTTGCTCCAGATTCTACATTCTCAATAATAAGTCTATTTGGATGTGAAGAATCTGAACCAGGAAGTGCGATTGAAGCAGAGAAATCCCAGCTGTTGAATTTTGGAGCTGGAGAACCAATCTGAACAGTACGTGAACCTGATGTCAAAAGTGAGATTTCACCATTGTTTGTGCCTGCTTCAAAAGTCTGAGTACTTTCTGTAAGCCCCAGGAAATTTGAAGAAGCTGTAAGACTGATATTATTTCCTGTTGGGAAAGTATTTGTATAAGTTCCAGTAAGACCACAAACACCAAGACCAATAGACTTTACAGTTTCTATTACAGAATCTGGAAGAGCCTGACTCTGAGAAAAACTTGTTGTAAGTCCAGTAAGTTCCAGATTAATCGATGAGAACTTTTCAATCTGACTTGAAACTGCAAAAGTTAAATCTGCAAGTGTGAAAGTTGCATTAGTCAATCTGAAAGACATTGTTGTAGAAATTGAAATTGTCTGAGGAGTAATTGTTTTTCCACTTAAATTAACAGTCTTACTTACACCTTCTTCTGCAGGCATGGTAAATGAAAGTCCACCACTTGCTGTCATTCCATAAGTAACGGTAATTCCAGACCAAGCCTCAGGGAATGTAATACGTGTATTCAAACTACCACGATCAATTGTACAGCTTGTAAATGTGTTGCTGTAAGAACTTAAATCAATAGATGAATTAACACTTGGAATACTAATAGGAGTATCAACAGTAATTCCTTCAACTCTTGAAAGAACACTTCCAGAAGCAATAGTTCCTAAATAAGTTCCACCAGGATTCTGACTAAACTCCAGTGTTGTAGAGGCTTTATAGATTGGGAAATTACTGATTGGAATTGTTGCAGTTCCACTACTAAAGAAAGCAGAAGCTTCTCTGTTTCCACTTCTAAGAGTTACTTTGGTTGAATCATTAGCAGTTGGACAAGAAATTACAAAACTTCCCTGCGAATAAGTTACGCTTGTAAAATTTGTAGCAAAGTTGATTGTACCAAACTGATTTGAACCTGAAAATGTAAAAGATGCATTCAATGCAGTAGAAACCTGATCTGAACTAACTGACTGAGATACATTCAATGCAATTGAAGGAATACTTACTTCTCTTGAAAATGAAAGGCCTTCAAGGTTTCCTGCAAGGGCCGAACTGTTGAAATATGAAGAAAAATCTACAGGTATTTCTAACAGTGGGATTTTAATCAAAAACTTCTGAACATTTACATCACTACCAGTTGGATAGTAATCATAAACACGAGCGTTTCCAATGTTTAAATTTTCAAAAAGTGATTGCATATTAAATGATTCTGAAAAATCAGTTTTGAAATCACCAATCTGAAAATTATACTCTGCATCAGTCTTTACTGAAACTTTCTGGGGTATCTGTAAGTTACACCCAGAAAAAACAAACAATAAAGAGCAAGCTGATAATAAAATCAAAAAATTTCTTTTCATCATTCTACTCCGTAGTCTAGATTATATAACTTTATTTCTTGTTAAAAAAGGCCGCAAATGGATTATAAGTTTCACCATCATTAGAACCCGCAGAGTAACTTTTTTTGTTACTTTCAGATTGAGATGAAGCTTTTTTTACCACTACAACTCTTCGGTTTCCACCATTCGAGTTTGATTCACCATTATTTCTGCGAACCGGAGTACTTTTTTGATTAGTTCCTGCACGACTTGCTGCATCACTCTTTAAAGAAAGGCCAATACGTCGTCGATCACGATCAAGCTGGATGATTGTAAATTCAAATACATCACCAACTTTTACTACATCCATTGGATTTTCTACGAAATTATCAGACATTTCGCTCAAATGAACGAGTCCTGTTTCATGCAATCCAATATCAACGAAAGCACCAAAGTCTACTACGTTTTTAATCTTACCAGTAACTTTCATGCCTTCTTTTAAATCTTCAAACTGCAAAACGCCTTTCTGCATAATTGGAGCAGGATATCCGTCACGAGGGTCACGATTAGGCTTCTGAAGTTCTTCAACAATATCTTTTACAGTTGATTCGCTAAGCTTGTATTTTTCGGCAGTCTTTTTAATTAAATCTGCAGAAACTTTTTCGCCTTTCTGAATCAAAGGTAAAACTTCACGGGCTGCATCATAGTTTTCTGGATGAACCCATGTGTTATCCAAAGGATCTGAACTTTCTGCAATTTTCAAGAAACCTGCACACTGTTCAAATGCCTTAGGGCCAAGACCTGGAACATTCTTCAAATCTTCGCGGCTTTTAATTTTACCATTAGTGTCACGATATGCAACAATTTTTTTTGCAGTAGAAATGTTAATTCCAGATACATATTTCAAGAGCATATAAGATGCAGTATTAAGATTTACACCAACATTATTTACTACAGAACTAACAACTTCATCCAGCTGGTCTGCAAGTTTCTTCTGGTTTACATCATGCTGATAAAGACCAACACCAATTGCCTTAGGATCAATTTTTACAAGTTCTGCAAGTGGATCCTGAAGACGGCGTCCCATTGAAATTGCACCACGAATCATAACATCCAGGTCAGGGAATTCTTCTGTTGCAACTGGAGATGCAGAATAAACAGAAGCACCAGATTCATCTACAACTGTATATTTAACATCTGAATCTGCATAGTTTTCGCTGATTACTTTTGAAACGATAGCCTGAACTTCCTGAGAACCAGTTCCGTTTCCAACAGCAAGAACCTGAATATCATACTTATCGATTGCATCATTAATTGCATCATAAGCACCCTGTGGATCCTGTTCCTGGAAAATCTTAAAGAAGCCAAGATATTTTCCTGTTTCATCCAAAGCGGCACATTTAGTTCCGTTGCGGTAACCAGGGTCAACACCAAGTACACGACTTCCTTTAATTGGCTGAGTCATAAGAAGATTTTTTAAGTTTTCGCTGAATACGCCAATTCCGTGTTCATCTGCCTGATCAGCTTCATCTGAACGGATTTCGCGTACAACAGCAGGAGAAAGAAGACGAACTACACCATCTTCAATTGCATCTTTATGATACTTATTGTTGATTTCGTACTGTTTCTGTAAAAGTTTTACTGCTTCATCTACATCAACATCAATTGTAACTTCGAGGGCACCTTCTCTTTCGCCACGGTTAATAGCAAGAATACGGTGAGGTTTAACCTGATTAAGAGGTTCTTTATAATCCCAGTACATCTGATAAGTTGAAAGCTTCTGAGCTTCTTCTTCAGACTGTCCTTCTGGAACAATTCCCTTTGTTACAATATTGCCTGTTTTGATGTAGAGGTCATGAACTTTTTCGCGGTTTCCAGTTTCCTGACTTACACGTTCTGCCAGGATATCCTGAGCACCAGCAAGAGCGTCTGCGGCTGTTTCTACATTAAGGGCAGGATCTTCATTATCTGTTTTTACAAACTTTTCTGCTTCTTTTTCAATAGAAGAATCATCCATTTTGAGCATTGCATCTGCCAGTGGTTCAAGACCTTTTTCCTGAGCAACCATACCACGTGTCTTCTTCTTTTTCTTGAATGGAGCCCAAAGATCTTCAAGGGCAGATAAAGTTGTGGCAGACATAATTGCATTGTACAAAGTTTCTGTTAATTTACCCTGAGCAAAAACTCCCTTAACAATTTCAAGACGTCTATCTTCAAGGTTATGATATGACTTATAAAGGTGATCACAATCGCGAACCTGAACTTCATCCAGGTCACCTGTTTTATCTTTACGATAACGGCTGATAAAGGCAACTGTGTTACCTTCTTCAAAAAGACTGATAACTGTACTAACCTGCTGAATACGAATGTTCAATTCTTCAGCAATCTTTTTCATAATTTCGACTTCATTAACTGAAAGTGCATCAATTGTTTCTTGTGTAAATTCCATAGTTCGACCATTTTACGAAAAAAAACATTCTTTATTCAATCCATTTTTGTGCCATTTTTGAACTTTAAATACGTCGAGTCAAGGCACGCTCACGCTTAAAGCCTTGACTTCGCCGTTTTGAGGGTTTTGTAATAAACCCTCAATAAAAAAAATCCAGACTGATTTAGCCTGGATTTTCTGCATATCTTCATTTTTTCTGTTTACTTATTATTCAACTTCCTGTAACTCAACCAGTTCATCACCATTATCAACCTTAGTGAAAATCTGATCCAAAAGGGTCTTACAGTTTGAAGCCATAAGTTTATAGATATTTGGAATCAAAAGCTGTTTGATACGATTATCAAGACCATTTGCTCCAGTTGATGAAGTAAAGGCAAATACATAAAGATTTCCAGTTGGAACTTGACGCTGCATGATTAAAACTGCATCTGAGCGGAAGAGGAATCCACGAATATTAAAATGTAAATCATTAATTTTTTCGTATAACTGAACTTTGAAAGAAGGATCAGAAGATATAAAAGAGATATGAGATACACTGATATCCTGGAGACTGCCTGTATAAGTCTGTCTTTCCATAACAAAAGTGTAAGTACATGCAGAAGTACAAAGAGCACGAATGTTTTTTCGTCTTCCCTGAGCCTGATTTGCATACAAAATCTTTTCTATGATTTCAAAATTCTGTTTTTTCTGATACTCAAGCTGAATACAACCGCAGTTCAATCCCATTTCATACAGATATTTCTGTTCAAGTTTTAAGCGTTCTTCTTTAGTCTGGCGTTTTGTATAAATTACACCAATGGAAGCTTTATTATTATAACTTTCAATGATGTTACGGATTAAAACAGGCCATTCAATATCATCTGTACGATAATCAATATTAAAAAAGAAGATTACATCATGGAAAAGGGAAATGAGGATATCAAGCTTCTTTTCAAGCCGAATACGTTTATCATTTTCAATAAAATAACATTCATATCCGAGAGCAAAATAATCTTCAAGATAAGATTCTGGTATAAGTGATGTGTCTGGTGTAATAAAAAATGTTTTACGACCAGTTACAATTTCTTTTGCTGATATTCCCAATTTCTATACCTTCTAATAATCTTTGTGAAATCTAAGTATAACACAACCCTATTATAAAAACAAAAACTTTTTTATATATAATGCTGAATTGTATGATGCTCTATAAGTTTTGTTTTTACTGCTACGATATAACTTCCAACCATTGCTGTTGCGGTGTCAAACAAAGCAGAGAACGAACAGATGATTAAAGATGCAGGCTGCAACAGAAGGAAACTTGTTTCAAATCCTTTTGCATATTTATCACACAAAATTGTAAGAAGGATAAAAGCACCACCAGAAGGAATTCCGCCCAAAAGGAAAGAAAGTCCAAATGAAAGTCCGAAAATCCAGATGATATCGGCAAAAGGAATACTTAAACTTGAGTATGAACGCCAGATTAAAATAAATGAAATTGAAGCTACAAGAGCAGAACCACCACGAGCAAAAATTGAAAACAATGGATAAGTAAATCCACGGCAGCGGCGGCGAATTCCAAGACTTTCTGCACCATGACGATAACTCAAAGGAAGAACAACATTTGCATCAGCGGTGAAGAAAGATAAAATCATTGGAGCAATACTTGCATAAAGCACTTTGTATGGATGTGGGTCATGGCAGACAAATCTTAAAATTACAGGATAAATAAGTCCTACAACAATCACAAAGTCTACCAGGAACATAACAACCATTGGTGTATAAATACCAGGTTCAATAATTCCACGGAAGTTTACGAACCAGTAACAGGCAATTGCAACACAACAGATACTCAATATTTCTGTAAAAAAGTTTGCAATGTTATAAAAAAGTTTTGCACAGGAATCTGCAAGTGCAAAGATTGGTTTAAACACTAATTCATCAGAAGCACTTTCCCATCCAATAAGGAAGGCAAAAACGAATGAAACAAGCAGGAAAGAACCATCACTAATTGCATTAAAGCCCGAAACCGGGAAGAGTGATAAAATCATTGCTTTAATATCAATATGAGTTACTTCAGATGGAATATCTACAGTGATTGGAATACGTGGCAGTTTTACGATAAGAACTGAAATCACACCTATAAAAGTCAAAAGTAAACTTGAAGCTAAAATAACCAGTCCTGTCCACAAAAAAGTCTTAAAAAGAAGTTTTGATGAACGGAGTTTGTTAACTGCACAAATTGCGGTTGTAAAAATTAAAGGTACAACAATATATCTGCCAATTCTAATGAATAATTCTGATAAAAAAGCCAGCACATTAAGACATGCCGGATTGTCTGTAGGAAGGATAAAGGCAGCAAGTATACCTAATGCAACTCCCAATAAATATTTAGCCCAAACTTTCATAGCTGTTCATTATAACATATTATGGAACGACATTCCATAATATGTTATAATCTACCTATGTCTAGCATTTTAATAGTTGGAAAAGATTTACCTGACAGCCTTGATTTTGCAGAAAGATTTGCAGCTGCAGGAAGAAACGTTTACGGTGTTGCCCGCTCTGATGCAGAGACAGACTCTTTTGAATCTGAAAACATATTTTGTTCAACCTGGAATAAATCCTCTGCAGTATCCGCACATTCATTAATCATAAAAGCAGAAACAAAATTAAACTCAATTGAAGAAGTTCTCTTTTATTTTGATACAAATTATTTTTGTTCCAAATTTGAAATAGACAAAACAGAAGAAATTTCAAATGCGGTAGATACAATGATGAACTCTTTCTTCTACTCAACTTCTGAACTTTTAAAAAGAATTGACCAGAAAAAAGAAAAAATCCTTGTTTCCTTCCTGGTCAAAGAATATCCTTCAAAATGCGAAATGCTTACATCTAAAACTACTGTGTCTGTTCCTGCAAGCGGAATTGTAAGTGCAGCCCAGCAAGCCTTCATTTCGACAGCAGAAAATTTTGCAGCAAATGTAAATGAAAGAAATTATCTTTCTGTTCTTCTGGCAAAGTGTCCGGTAAACAATGAATTTTACAAAAATGAAAAACAAATTGCAGACTGGCTTTCTCAAAGTATGGTTTCAGTCAGAGCAATGAAAAACCCTCAGACCGTAAAACAGGCCACCACCTGGAATAAAGTTGGTGCTAAAGTCCAGACAGGTTTTTCTCTTTTCAAATAGTTTTAAACACAGGAAATTATAATGACAGATCAGTTACTTACTTATGGAACACGACTCCTTATCAGCTTAGTTTGCGGCTTTCTTTTGGGAATTGAAAGAAAATCCCGCCAGAATGCTGTAGGAATTAGAACTTTAGGATTAATTTGTGTTTCCTGTTGTCTGCTTGCAATAGTTTCTATCTGGGTTGCAGAAAACTACAGTTCTACTACAGGCGGAGGTGATCCTACCCGTGTAATTTCCACCGTCGTAACAGGAATTGGTTTTATTGGTGGAGGTGCAATTCTTAAACAGGGACTGAACATCCGCGGACTTACTACCGCAGCAATCATTCTTGCATCTGCAGCCATAGGACTTGCCTGCGGAGCCGGTTTGTACGGAGCTGCTCTTATCACCCTGGCAATTGACCTGATTGTTCTTTTTATAATGAACCATGTAGAAAAAATTATTTTCCCTGCAGTAAAAACAAAAAAACTTCACATCAGAATTAATGACACTAATGTAAATACTGATGATATTGAAAAAGTTATTAAAAATAATGGAATGATTATTAATGATGTGAATGTTGAATACACTTCTAAAAAGGACCATGTTGAACTGTGCTATACAGTAAAAACTCCAGACAAGCTTGATCCTATGAAGTTTTCAAATGAACTGGTTAAAGTAAAGGATGTTGTGACCTTTACCCTAACCGATTTATTATAATTTCTGATTTTTAGTTCTGAAAAGTAACAACAACAGAATTATCTGCATTGCTGAATGGAGCTGGAATGTATTTATCAGCTTTCCAGTCATTCTCCCAGCGGCAGCCATCTAAAAGATAGCGGAACTGAAATTCTTTATCTACAGGAAGTTCAAGAGTAACAGAGAAGGAACCATCTTTATTCTGTTTGAGAGGAGTATCTGTACTGCTCCAGCTGTTAAAATCACCTGCAAGATTTACTGTTTTTGCACCCTGTGCAGCTTCTTTTGAAACTGAAAAAGTTACTTTACAGGTATTTTTCTCCTTTGAAAAAGACTTTTTTAAAGCCATGACTTACTCCTAGAATAAAGTTTTTGTTCTATTATAAATTGTAAGATATTGAATTTTTAATTTTTATGCAATATATTGATGTCGCAATAAATACATACTTCATTCCGCCGATTTATCCAAATTGCAGAGCGGTAACTTTCTCGTATGAGAAGGTAAATCTTGCTAAATAGGAGACAAAACATGTCTATCTTATCTAACAATCACTATTTATTTACTTCAGAATCTGTTGGTGAAGGTCACCCAGACAAATTATGCGATCAGGTTTCTGATGCAGTACTTGATTATTGTCTTTCTTTAGATCCAAATGCACACGTTGCATGCGAAACTTTTTCTACAACAAACTTTCTTTTAGTTGGTGGAGAAATTGGTTTCCAGGATCCAAAAATCAATCTTGAAGATTTCAAAAAGAACGTTGAAAAAATTGCCCGTTCAGTTGCTCTTGATATTGGGTACAATTCTGCTGATGTAGGACTTGATGGAGCAAACTGTGTTTTCCAGAACAGACTTCATGCTCAGTCTGCAGATATCAACCAGGGTGTTGTAGGAAAAGGTCTTGATGAATACGAAGGTCAGCAGGGTGCAGGAGACCAGGGAATGATGTTTGGTTATGCATGTAACGAAACACCAGCTTTAATGCCTGCTCCAGTTTATTATTCACATCAGATTCTCCTCCGTGCTCACGAACTTCGCCATTCAGGAAAAATTGCATGGCTTCGTCCAGATGCAAAATCTCAGGTAACAATTGAATATGATGAAAACAATAAGCCTTGTCGTATTGATACAGTTGTTGTTTCTCATCAGCATAATCCAGATGTAGATTACGACACAATTAAAAAGACTATTATTGAAGAAATAATCAAACCTGTACTTGAACCAACAGGCCTCCTGAAAGATGACACAAAATACTTTATTAACCCAACAGGAAAATTTGTTATTGGTGGACCTGATGGAGACTCTGGACTTACAGGTCGTAAGATTATTGTTGATACTTACGGTGGAATGGGTCGCCATGGTGGTGGAGCATTCTCTGGTAAGGACCCTTCAAAAGTTGACCGTTCAGCAGCTTACATGGCACGTTACATTGCTAAAAACGTAGTTGCATCAGGACTCGCTGACCGTGCAGAAGTTGAACTTGCTTATGCAATTGGAGTTCCATTCCCTGTATCAATTATGGTTGAAACTTTCGGAACAGAAAAAGCTCCTCGCAATGCAATTGAAGCTGCAGTTGAAAAAGTATTCGACTGTACACCAGCTGGAATCGTAAAAACTTTGAACCTTAAACAGCCTATCTACCGCAAGACTGCATCTTACGGACACTTTGGTCGCGAAGGATTCCCTTGGGAAAAAACTGACAAGGTAGAAGAACTTAAAGCTGCCGTAAAATAAGTTACTGTATGACACTTTTATCTGAAGAAGAAATGAATATAGTTTTTTCCCGCTGGCAGGCAAAAAATCCTGCACCCGCTTCGGAATTAAACTATGTAAATCCATTTACCCTGCTTGTAGCAGTTGTACTAAGTGCTCAAGCAACCGATAAAAGTGTCAACATTGCTACTGAAAAACTTTTCCAGGTAGCCGACACCCCGGAAAAACTGCTGGCACTTGGAGAAGAAAATCTTATACCCTACATTCAATCAATCGGTTTATATAAAAACAAAGCAAAACATTTAATAGGACTTTCAAAAAAACTGCTGGAAGATTTTAAGGGACAGGTTCCAGACAATCGTGACGATTTAATGAGTTTACCTGGCGTTGGCAGGAAGACTGCAAATGTTGTACTGAATGTAATTTTCCACCAGCCGACCATGCCTGTTGATACCCATCTTTTAAGAATTTCACCAAAAATTGGGCTTGCTCAGGGAAGTACCCCAGAAGCGGTGGAAAAAAGTCTGCTTGAAAGAATTCCCCAAAAGTACCTGGAGCACGCCCACCACTGGATTTTATTACACGGACGTTACATCTGTACTGCAAGAAATCCAAAATGCCAGGAATGCCTGATAAACGACATCTGTAAACACAACAAATAAACATGATAATTAACACTTGAATTCAAAATAAATCAGGGATAAATTTAGATTATGAACGAAACAATTAACACTATTGGCGAAGCTGCATCTCAGGCAGCAGATGACGTATTATGGAGTAAGACAACTTCCTTTATCAACTGGATAAAAAGCTTCATAACTTGGGAAAATCTTTTCAAACTATTAGGAGCAGTCTTTATCATCTTTGTGATGTGGATTGTTTTCCGCCTTATTGCAAAAGCAATTCGTAGGGTTCCAGAAACAAAACTTCCAGCCCAGAGAACTGCCGTTATCATCCGCTTTCTTAAATACATTTTTTATATAATTGTTGTACTTTATGTACTTGGACTTTTTGGAATTAATCTTAAAGCTATTTGGGGTGCTGCAGGAATTGCCGGAGTTGCAATCGGTTTTGCAGCACAAACTTCTGTCAGCAATCTTATAAGCGGACTTTTTGTTCTTACAGAAGGTTCAATCCACGTTGGAGACACAATCATTGTTGGTGATGTTACTGGCATTGTTGATGAAGTAAAACTCCTTTCAATCCGGGTACACACTTTCGACAATCAGATGGTACGTATTCCAAACTCAACAATTATTAACAGCAATTTAACAAATAATTCTTACCACAACAAAAGACGTCTTACTTTGAATGTTGGTGTTGATTATTCAACAGATATGAAGCTTGCTCTGGAAACTTTGAAAAAAGCTCCAGAACTTTGTCCAACAGTCTTGAAAGATCCAGCCCCTGCTGTATGGTTTGACGGTTTTGCAGACAGCAGTATTAATCTTGTAGTTGCAGTATGGTTTAAGCCAGCAGATTTTCTCCAGACAAAGAATGACCTTTATATAGCAATTAAAAAGGTTTTGGACGAAGCAAATATTTCTATTCCATTCAACCAGCTGGATGTGATGATAAAGAAATAAAATGCTGAAAAATTATTACAGCCAGTATGACTGGAAAACCATGCTGGCACAACATCCTCTGCGTGAGTACGATTTATCTCAATATCACAAAATTCTCTGTCCGCCCAATGACTATCCAGATTTTTTAGATAAATACATAAAACTAGACAGCCTGCAGCGTCTAAAGGGCATAGGACTTTTATGCGGAACAGACTGGACCAAGCTTTATAAAAACAGACTTTATTATTCCCGTTTGGACCACAGCATTGGAGTTGCACTTATTGTCTGGCATTTTACACATGACAAAGCACAAACACTTGCGGGTCTTTTTCATGATATATCCACCTCGGTATTCAGTCATGTTTCTGACTTTAGAAAAGGTGATGCCCTGACCCAAACTCTGACAGAAGGCCCTACCGCCGCAATGATTCGCTCAGATAAAGAACTGCAAAAACTTCTCCAATCGGACGGTATAACTTCCAGCGAAATAGAGGACTACCACATTTATCCTGTTGCAGATAATGAAATTCCGCAATTAAGTGCAGACCGTCTGGAATATATGTTTCCTTCTGGAATGGCTCTGGACGGTTCCTGGACTATGGAAGAAATACACAGCTGCTACAATGATATAGAAGTTTTGACAAACGAAGAGGGACAGCCTGAACTTGGATTCAAAACTCTTGAAATTGCAGAAGAATACTGCCGGCACTTTTGTATGATTGGCCATATCCTCCAGCTAAACGAAAATAAACTTGCCCTAAATATGCTGGGTGCAATTATGAATCAGGCTGTAGATTCAGGAATTCTGACCGAAAGTGATTTTATGACTTTGAGCGAAAGCCAGGTTATTGCTAAACTGGAAGAGGCATTCAAAAGTGAACATTCAAAACTTGCAAGGCTTTATTACACTTTCAGAAATATGACCTTTATTGAACACCGCGACCAGATTATGCCAGAGGATGAGTATTTTTGCGTTAATCTTAAGGTAAAACAGCGCTATATTAATCCTCTGGTAAAAAGCCCAGACGGGAAAGCAAGACGACTTTATGAACTTTCAGAAAAGGGACAGACCTATATAGACGACTTTAAGACTTACCAAGATACTGCCTATGGTTGCGTTCGCCTGATTTAATCACTAAAATGGAGTGCATTATGGAATTAACTAGCAAACAAAGAAAAATCCTTGAAAAAGCAGCACACGACTTACAGCCAGTAGTAATTGTAGGCGGAGCCGGATTGACAGAAGGCGTTCAGCAGATGGTCAACTCTTCTTTAGCTGCACATGAACTGATTAAGGTAAAGTTCAACGAATACAAGGAAGACAAAATTGAACTAACAAATGAAATGTGCGAAAACTCAGGTGCTACCCTGGTTCGCATAATTGGAAATATTTCCATCCTCTACAAAGAAGCTGAAAAGGAAGAAGACAGAAACTTTAATTTGTAGAACTTTTTGCATATGCCCAGCGAACTACCGCCAGAGCATACTTCATCTGACTTTCTGGCATAAAGATGTAATATTTTCTTTCACCACAAGTCAGAAGCATCACACTATTTGAAACAGAAGAAATTGCAGTTAAAGCATTCATCGGGAATTCATAATCTTCTGATTTTCCAAAAACAACCACCCTCTGATTTGTAACAACAAAATCGCCCTGATTATCTTTTTGAACAGTTTCTGTAGCATAATAAATTTTTTCGCCGGCATTCATCTTCAACTTTAAAAAATGAACCATTGGCATTTTTGCATCTTCTGCAAGCGGCAATTTGTACTGAGTTGTATCTACATAAGGATTTTCGTAACCGCCCTTTTTCTTTTTTGCCTTCATATTCTGCCAGATAATTAAAAAGAGCATAAAAAGGAAGAACATTACGGTGTAGAAAGGTCTTCCAGAAACTTTATCCTTTTGTTTTTTTACACCACGAGGCAGACGTTCTTCTTCGCTCTCAGTTTCTTTTTTTTCATCAGTTTTACTGATAGAGTCAGCATCAATATCTTCGGCTTCTTTTGCTTTTCCGTAGGAAGAAGTTTCAAAAGCTGTTTGACCTGCATTTGATGAAAAAGGCAGGGAAATTCCTTTTGTGTTGTAAGAAGGTTCAAGCATAAGAAGAAGGGCAACAATCACAATATAAAACAGAGTTGAAGCACCTGACAAAATAAACTTCAGTTTTTTCTTCCAGCTGGTGAAAAACCACATAGTTACCAGACCAATTGGAATAAAAATGATTGAAGCAAAGCAGATTATTGTAATGATTGAAAACAGTCTATTTTTTGACATTGAAATTCCACCCCAAAGGTATTTTTTAAATTTTCTAAAGTCATTATATCATCAGATTTTCCGGAAAGAATATTTTTTTCTTTAGAAAGAAGAACTATTTTATCAGCATAAGTTTTTGCAAGATTTATATCATGCACACTAATCATAATTCCAATATTTTTTTCGTGTGCAAGATTTTTCAAAAAAGACATAAGATGAGGTTCAAATACATAATCAAGACTGGCAGCAGGTTCATCTAAAAGCATGAATTTTGGTTCCTGAGCAAGACAGCGGGCTATCCTGACTTTTTGAAATTCTCCACCAGACAGGGTGTGAACTGTACGCTTAGCAAAATCCGACAGTTTCATTTCTTCAAGCACAGAAGAAACAAGTTCCATATCAGCCTTTGAATAATGACCACCATGAGAATGTGAAAAACGCCCCTGAAGAACATAATCAAAAACAGTGAAATCCCAGGTTGAAGTTTCTGTCTGCTGCATGTAAGAAATATTTTTTGCTCTTTCTGACGCCTTAAAGGATTTTAAGAGCTGCTGATCCAGAAGAACCTGACCCTTTACCTCAAGCAAAGGATTTTCAAGTCCGGCAAGAATGGAAAGCAGAGTTGATTTTCCGCAGCCGTTAGGACCACACAGACAGCCAAATTCACCAGTTTCTAAAGACAGATTCAAATCTTTTAAAACCTCTTTAGTAAGTCTGCCACTTTTATAAGAAGCCTGTATCTCTTTTGCATTCAAAGAACTCATACCTTTCTCCAGAATTATTTTTTAAGACAAAGTGATAAAAAGAATGGAACGCCAAGAATTGCAGTAATAATTCCCGCAGGAAGTTCAGCCGGTGCAATCATAATTCTTGCAAGAGTATCAGCCAGAAGGAGGAGGATGGCACCAAAAATCATACTAAAAGGAATAAGCATACGGGCTTTTGGACCAATAATTTTTCTTACAATATGAGGTGCAATCAATCCTACAAAACTAATTGTTCCTCCTGAGCAGACTGCAGAACTTACAGCAAGACTGCCTGCAATCAAAACCAGAATTCTAAGTTTATTAACTTCCACACCAAGAGAAACAGCCGAAGTTTCGCCACCAGACAGTAAATCAAGTGGACGCGAAATACAAAACATAATTATGATTGAAAGAATAGAAGGAATCAAAATAAAGAAAAATTCATTCCAGCCACGACCGCTGAAACTTCCTAAAATCCATGTGTAGATTGAATGGAGTTCCTTATTGCTGGTGAGTAAAACCATTGAACTTACGGAAGAATAAAATGTTCCAAGAGCTGTACCACACAAAAGCAGCATGATAGAAGAATTTTTTCCAGCCCGACTGAAAGCAAGCAGCGTTACCAGAAGGCCTGAAAGAAGAGCACCCAAAAAAGCAAAAAAATTAATTGGCGAAATTAAAATAAGACTGAAACTTCCACCAGTAAGTATGGAAGACTTTCCTGTTATGGCAATTCCTGTAAATCCAATTGTTACTGCTATAACAGCTCCTAATGTAGCACCGGCACTAATTCCCATAAGACCTGGTTCAGCAAGCGGATTTCGGAAAAACATCTGAAAAACTGCACCACTACCGCCAAGAAGGATTCCTGTTATAAGCACAAGAAGTACACGGGGAAGTCTTAACTGCCATAAGATGATGTTATCAAACTTATCACCACCGCCAAAAATTACTGATGGTTTGATTTTTTCTGCACCAAGTGAAAGTGCCAGAATTAATGCAAGAAAAAGACAAACCAGAGAAATCAACATTTTTAATAAATTTTTGGATACTAAATTATTTTTCATTTAATTATATCTTCCAGTGAAAGAACAGCTTCAACTATTCTAGGACCAGGTCTGCTGTAAAGGTTATCATCAATCACATAAACTTTATGATTTTTTACAGCAGAAATATCTGACCAACCATTACGGGCATACACCGACTCTGCAGTAAGGCCCGAGCTTGCGGTGATTAAAATTACATCAGGATTTCTTACAATAATTGATTCTTCACTAACCAGAGGATATGCATCGCTCATGTCTGAAAAAAGATTTACTGCACCTGCACAATTAATAACATCATTAATGAAAGAAGAATTTCCGCAGGACATATAAGGAGAGTTCCAGACTTCATAATAAACTGAAGGAGAAACCTTATCTTCTGAAGCCCCAAATGAGGCAAGTTTCTGTTTCATTTCGGCTACAAGGATTTTTGCTTCTTTGTCATGATCAGTAAGTTTTCCAACATCAAGGATTTCTTTTTCAACAGCAGCTATAGAAGTTCCATTAGAAATAAAATAGGCAATTTTGTTGGCTTCAAGTTCCTGAATTAAAAAATTATGCATTCCTTCAGTAAGATAAACGAGATCTGGTTTGAAAGAAATAATTTTTTCCATGCTTAAAGTTTTTCCATCAAACCCACCAACTTTAGGAAGAGAAACAGCTTCTGGTGGATAGTC
>JAEEGH010014301.1_pt1 | contig 17427 bp, 10 predicted proteins | sample 9134181 | NCBI WGS metagenome assembly JAEEGH01 (sample SAMN16246544, study PRJNA631951) | gut metagenome | biome: gut microbiome; feature: rumen; material: DP-attached | host: Bos | place: Iran: Karaj | collected 2018-10
CTTGTCATTTCTTCACAGACGGTAATGCCGAAATCACTGGCGAGACTGCCGTCACACAAAGTGACATTGTATGGGTGAACAATGGCCATTATACCACAGGCTCTATGCGCTTCAGTGCAAAGAACTGTACTTTCTATAATTATTGCCAACTGATAGTTAGGACTAACACAAAGTTCTTGGATGGTGCTTTCAACATGATGGAAGGCAGCTATGCTCAGATGGCGACAGGTATGTTCAACAATTTTATCGTCTTTATGTATAACAATTCGGGCATTAGCATCACTGAGGGTTCTAAATGGGGACGACAAGGTGCTGACCACATGTATAAATATGGAATGCAGGGCTTTAAGGCTGTTGACGATTATGCTTTGACCTATGTCCGGCTTGGTGGCCAGACTTATGTCCCTTCACATAATGATGGAGCTTTTCACGTATCAGGCGCTAACCTGACATTAGCTTATGAAAACATCAAGTTCTACAACGAATTTGAGGGGGACTTTGGACAAGCATCTTTATATAATGAAATAACATTTTCTGATGAAACTACTGCTGAGATGTTAAGGGAGAATAAAGACGGAAGAATTACATGGAATATTCATAATGTTACCAAGTTCATTACTGGCGAGGACTTTGCTAGAACAAAGTTCATTGTGAAAGACGGAGAGTGTGCTGCCACATGGATTAGTTCTGACACGCAAATTATTCCGATAGATCAGGGTGAGACGACGGATGACTTCGAAAGGGTGGAGACCATCAGAGAATATTATGAGACGACCACGCTGATTGAGCAGGGACGCGTATTCTGTGAAGACTTGGGACAGATTAGCACTAACGACTTGGACTTTAACGATGTGGTCTTCGATGCGTATGTGTATACAGTGGTTCCAAGTACCCGTACTATTGTCAGGGTAGACGGCACTCTGGAAAGTGATAGTGAGGAAGAGGGAGAAACCACTTATAAGACTACTATTGTTTTGTTAGCCGCTGGTGGTACCTTACCTCTGTCTATTGCCGGAAGCTATGAAGTGCATAATGTTCTGGGTGGTGTCCCTGTATCCACAATTGTTAATACGATTATTGATAATGACGGAGCATATCACAACCCATGGTCAACCCATGATCCAGTCATTCTCGGTACGGAATTTGGATACCAGACAATAGAAGATATTCCCATTGTAGTACAATACGGTAACGGTGAGACTCTCAAGTTGGAAGCTATCACAGGATGGGCACCCCACAAGATTTTAGTTCCCATTGGCACTAAGTGGTGTAAAGAGCGTGTCGACATAGCTACTGCCTACACCAAATTTAAAGAATATGTGGGAGGTGAGGAAGGATTCTGGACAGATGGTATAGAAAGTTCACTTCTCTATTCACATCCGATGGATACCTACAAGCCTCGTTCGAAGGATCCGGTTAAGAAACTCATCAGTGTTGACGAACCAGTAATAACCAAACGTTACAAGGGTGAAACCATTACAACGGGTGGATATCAGGAAGGCGAAGAGGTTCTTTCGCGCAAGAACGTATGGTTTAACGAATAATGGAGGAAACGAGATATGAAGACAAAGTATTTTTTTAGAATGTTGCTCATGGCTGTAGCACTGGTCATGGGAAGCCAAATTAAAGCTGCCGAATCTGAACCTATTTATCAAGGCATAGGAGATGGTCAAGTCAATGTTGGTGGGAATAATGTATTTACAGATGCTTCTGGTATTATTCGCGTATATGTAGAATCACCAGCTTGGACACTTCAACTAAAAGGTTCCTGGACTACTCCTGTGGTTCTGCAAAATGGTGATAATGATGGCTATATTGACAATAGTGATTTAAACAAAGCGGGTGGTTATATTGATGCAAAGTTGACCGCGTCTGCTGTTGATGTCATTACGCAGCAAGGACTCATCATTTGGACTAACAACAAGATTGTAACAAAAGTTACCTATATTCTTAATGGTGTGGAATCAGAACCGGTATTCTCTGGATCAGGAACAGGCGCTGTAAATATTGGAGGCAATGAGGTGTTCACCAATCCCTTAGGCATTATCCGCATATATGTCGAGTCACCATCATGGACTCTAAAGTTTGCAGGATCTTGGTCAGCTCCAATCGTCTTGCAAAATGGTGACAGTGATGGCTTTATCAATACGAATGACTATAATGCAGAAGGTGGTTATATCGATGCTAAACTGACTGCTTCTGCTGTAGATGTAATTATGCAACAAGGATTGGTTTTATGGCCCTCGAATATCATTGTTACTAAAGTTACTTATGTTACTGGCGGTACTACTCCTGCTACTCCAACTCACACGCTGACCATCAGCATCGACGAACAGACGCAGACAAAGACAGTGGCAGAGGGCACGGCACTAACGAATGTGCTGCCCACACCGACAAAGGAAGGCTATACTTTTACTGGTTGGAGCGGTTTACCTGATAATGGCCAGATGGGAACATCCGATTTGACAGTAACAGCTGTGTTTACCGTAAACAGCTATGCCCTGACCTTTAAGATTGATGGCCAAGAAGACCAGACTTCAATGGTTGAATATGGTACAGATATTACCTATCCTGCAAATCCTACGAAGGAAGGTTATACCTTTACTGGTTGGGACAACAATCCCTCCACAATGCCCGCTAATGACTTGACTATTACTGCCCTGTTTAAGAAGACTTTCGTGTTGCGCACAGGTGAATTGATTGTATGGGATGGTACTCCAGACATTCAACACGGTTATGAAGAAAACCTGTTTGTTAATAATACCAACGACTGGGTTGCTTCCACCGAGGAGGGCGGCATATTGCGTATCTATGCTGACATTGACAATGCTAATGACTGGAAACTGTGGACAGGTGGCGGAAACTGGAATCATCCGACATTTGTTGATGTACCCAGTGCTGACATCACGAATACTTCCACTCATACAGGTTACAATGCAACAGCAGGTTGTTTTGAATTCGTGTTCAACGAGAATACGAAACAGAATCTTCAAAATGCTATCAACGATGGCAGAGCTATGTCTATTTCGTTCCGCAACATCACTATTTATCAGGTGACTTACCTGTCTGTTCCCAAACACATGCTGACCATTAGCATTGACGATCAAACCACGACAATGGAAGTAGCTGAAGGCACTACATTATCTGACTTGTTGCCCGCCAATCCTACCAAGACTGGTTACGCTTTTAAGGGATGGAGTGGTATTCCAGATGATGGCAAGATGCCAACAACCGACCTCACTGTGACAGCACAGTTCGTCATCATGTACAAGGTTGAGTTCGCTTCAACGACCTATGGCACTATGACGACCGACAAAGAGTTTTACGAGACTGGAGAAACGGTTACGGTGACCATAACAGCTAATACTGGCTATCAAATGGAATCCATTAGTACTAATCCATCGAATTTAGGTCTTCAACGAGTGGACGACGGAGTGTTCTCCTTCACAATGCCTGGTGCTGACGTGACGGTTACTGTACGATTTGCAGCCAAAGAATACACGTTGACCTTCATGCTTAACGATGAAGAATACGTTGTAAATGAAATACCTCAGATTTACAATGTAAAATATGGCACCAGTATTACATTGCCTGTAGATCCTGTCGTGGAAGATGGCTACACCTTCTCTGGCTGGAGTGGAATACCAGTAGACGGAAAGATGCCGGCAGAAGATCTTATTGTCTATGGTCATTTCATGGCAACGCTTTCTGTAGGTTCTACCGGTTATGCCACATATTGCCCCAAGAAACCTATAATCTTCCAGGGTAATGAGGACATCAAGGCTTATATAGCTAAGGAAAAGAGCAGTACCGAAGTGACACTCATACAGGTCATCGGAGCTGTGGCCGCAGGCACAGGTCTTGTTTTGATAGGTGAGGCAGACGCAGAAGTGGAGGTTGAAGTAACTAACGAAGGAACCGACTACAGTGAGACAAACCTGCTGATAGGTGTAACTGATGCAAATGTACCCATTAATGCAGCCAATCAATATGTCCTGGTTCAGAAAACAGATGGTGTGAAGTTTGCCGATACAGCAGGCAATGCTGCCATTGTGCCCGTAGGTAAGGCTTATCTGCAGGCTCCAGCCAACAGTAGTCGTATATTGACAATTAGTTTCGACAACGAAACTACAGGATTGGAAACAGTTCACACTATGGTTGATCGAAAGGCTGATGTCTATAACTTGAATGGTCAGCGTATTTCGAATCCCAGGAAGGGACTCTATATCGTAAATGGCAAAAAGGCCTTTATTAAGTAAATTAAGGTATAAATCATTATGGCAATGAACAGCAAGTATATCATGATTGGCATAGCCGCGCTTACTTTATGTGCCGGCTTTACCAGTTGTTCGCACGATTTTGATGACGTTTCGTCAGGCGAGGAGGTCATCAATCTCTACAATCAGAAGTTTGTAGAGGCTTTTGGCCAGCCTGCCGCTAATCAGAATTGGGGTTTTGATGCCCCAGCTACTCCTGTTGTCAACAGCACAACCCGAGCTATCACGGTTAACAATGATTACTATTCTGAGTTCAACTTCCCATCTGAAGAGGAACTGACCGCAGCATTCCCGACGGCAATTCCCACAGGTGCTGATGAAGTGGCTGACCTTGTCAATTATATAGGTAGGGAATATACCGATCAGTATGGTACCCACACGGCAAGCGATTTGTATGCTGTTTATGTGAATTTCATCAAGAAAGGGCATAATCTGAAAGTTACCAGTGCCGGAGAAGTTGAGATTGGTGGCACCTATCAAAATATCATTGATGGTGAGGTGCAGTATTACAATGTATATGTAGATGTGGAAGGCGACTTGACTATCAAACGTAGCGGTGCAGCACATTACAACCTTTATGTTCTCCGTGGTAATGTGACCCTTCCTGTTAACTATGGAGAACAGGCTGGCGTTATTTCTGTGGCAGAGGGAGCCACATTGAATGACCAGCGAAATAGTATTGCTGCCAATCAGGGAGTGAGACTTTATAACCGTGGTACTGTCAATGCTACCAATACAGAGAAATATGACATTGGCAACAACTCTACTGTCTACAATGAAGGTACGTTTACCGTGAGTGGCCCGTTATCCTATTCACCAGGAGCTGGTAACACGTCTTACTTCATTAACTTCGGGGACGATGCCGAACTGACTGCTCCCTCCATGACCATGAACTCAACCTGTCACTTCTTTACTGATGGCACTGTGAATATCGCAGGTCAGACGAAGGTAACTCAGGTGGACATTACGTGGATCAATAACGGGCATTATACTACTGGCTCGATGGTGTTTAGTGCTAAGAACGGTACATTCTACAACTACTGCCAGCTGATAGTCCGCAACAACTGCAATTTCACTGATGGCATCTTTAATATGATGCAGAATAGCTATGCCGAGTTTGGCACGGGTTTATTCAACAACTTCCGGGTGAATATGCACGATAACTCTGGCTTTAACGTGAAGGGCGGTACAAAGTGGGGCCGACAGGGCGCAGACTTTATTTACGCCCATGAAATGCAGGGCTTTATAGCCGTTGATGATAATGCACGGGTCTTTGTACGTTTGGCTGGTGATAACCAGATTCCGGCCTACAAGGGATACGCATTCAACGTTCAAGGAGCTAACTTGACATTGGCCTATGAGCGTATGGCATTCTATAAAGGCTATAATGAGATAGGCCTGAACTCCACTTATGACGCAGTGAGCTATTGGAATGAGACCACGGCTGAGATACTGGAAGCCAATGGTGATGAGGATAAGACATGGAACCTGCATAATGTGACCAAGGTGATTACTGGCGAAGCTTTTGCCGAGACAGGCTTTACATTGACCGAGGGCGACTGTGCTGCCACATGGGGTGGAGGAACACCTCCAGAAGAAGAAACGTGGGGTGAGTGGATTCGTGTCATTGCTGAAGATTTGAGTGCTAATCAGCCTTCCGATTTTGACTTCAACGATGTGGTGTTTGATGTTCGAATTAACACCGCAAAGACCAAGGCCCAGATTAAGCTAAAGGCTGCTGGAGGTACACTGCCTTTGACCGTAGGCTGGACTGGCGAAGCAGGAATCAGCTATACGGAATTTGAGGTGCATAACCTTTATGGGGTGGCCACAAATGTGATGGTTAATACGCATGCTAAGAATGGTGTTGACGGAAAAGCTGATGTCATCAAGACACTGAAGGGAACTTTCAATAGTGCAAATGACGTGAAGGTCAAGGTACAAAAACGTGGTGAATGGTATGATATTGAAGCCCATGTGGGTGAGCCAGCCAGTAAATTGGCAGTAGGCACTGACTATGAATGGTGTAATGAACGCCAAAACATCAATGATAAATACAGCAACTTTTCCACTTATGTTCAGGAAAACACGTTGACAGTGTGGTGGAATGCTGAGCCCATAATTGGCGAATAGACAACTGAATAGCATTACTCAATAACTAAGCAACGGCGGCTTTGCAGGACATCTGAAAAGCTGCCGTTGTTCTATTTTTGTAAACGATTACGTATTAATTTCCACTTTTTTTGAAAAATCCTTTGTCGTTACATTTTTTTTTCGTATCTTTGCACCCATCTATTCAACTAAAAGATTAACATTAAAAATTTTATGAACATGAAAAAGTATTTGATGACAGGAATTGCAGCGTTGGTTTTATGCGCTGGATTCACAAGTTGTTCTCACAACGATGACTTTGAGCCGATCACTCAGGATCAGATTGACAAGGCTAAGTACGATCAGGCATTCCTTACCTATGTAGGAGGTACGATTGCATCTAATCAGGATTGGGGATTTTCCGCAACTCCTGCAACAAGTCGTACGACACGTGCTATCCAGCCCAGCTTTAACTTCCCCAGCGATGCTGATGCAAGCAAGTTCCTGGCAGACGTTCCAGAGGGTATCGAGCTGTTGGCTCCCGGCATTGGCAAGGCCAACCATTACATCGATGCCTCTTATACGGGCGATCTCAATGTTTGGGGTATCGGCTCTGAAGACAATGGATGGGTGGCTGAAGGTGGTACTCTTTATGTGAAGGGCAACTGCGACTTCAGCAGCCGCAGCTTCTTTTTTGCGGGTAACTCAGAACTTTATCTTGTTAAAGGTGCTACGCTGACACTGGGTGAAAACAACGGCTCCGGCAACCTGCAGGCAAACTGCAAGATTTACATTGCTGAGGGTGCTAAGCTCATTGCCAATGGCGAGCTGAAGCTGAACAACGGTCTGCACATCTACAACCACGGTACCATCGAGACTTCGAAACTCTCGACCAACAGCAATAGCGTGCTCTACAACAAGGGCACAGTGACCGTGACAAATAAGATTTCGGTGGAGAACACTCTTTCTGTTATCGTCAACGATGGCACCATCACTGCAGCAGATTTGAATACTGCTGGTAGCGGTAAGTTCGAAAACAACAATAACGTTACCATCAGCGGCACCACCTTCGTCAACAGCAACGACAACACTTGGGTAAATAACGGTCAGTATCACACCGGCAATTTCCTCTACAACGCTACTAGTGACGAGGTTATCAACAACTGCCGTCTGACGGTGGACGAAAACTTCAACATCAACCTGGGCGACAATCCTGGCAATGGCAACTTCAAGATGGACGCTGGTTCTGGTGTTGTGACAAAGAACTTCAACGGCGGAGGCAACTGGAGCGGAACATACGCTGGGACATATAGTTCATTTGCTGGTGGCCCGTTCTATATCTATATGGGTGCAGGCTCTGTTTTCAAGGTAACAGGAACAGCTACGATGAATGCCACGAAGGCTGACTATGGTATCTATGGCCCTGAAAGCGGCGACTATGCCGTATTCCAGGCAAAGAACATCGTTGCTGGAAAGGCAGGACAGGGCTATGAGGTGACCTACGGCGGCAACCTCGCCGTGGTGGCAGAGAGCCACTTTGCCAACGGCATGAGCGGCCAGTATCCCTACATCGACCTTAAGGGCGGTGCCGCTATCTATGCTCCTGAATTCAACGACGGTCTGCCCAGTATCAATATTGCATCGGGTACTTGTAATCCTGGTTTCAGTGGTGGTAATGAAATAACTTACGACCTGCGTATCTGGGCAGAAGACTTGAGTGCTCAGGAGGCTGGTGACTTCGACTTTAATGATATTGTGCTCGATGTCAAGTATGATAAGAATAATGCAACTCTCTGTCTGCGTGCAGCAGGTGGTACACTGCCTCTTTATATTGACGGAAAGACAGAATGGGAGGTTCATAAGCTCTTCCAAGTGGGTGAAAAAGTGATGGTTAATACCGCTCATGGTAAGCACAAAGAACACGCCCCCGTGGTGTTCAAGTTAGGCAGAGGTATTACTAATGCCGAACAGGCCAATGGTATTAAGCTGATTGTTGAGAAGAATGGCATCCTTCAGGAGATGAAGGCTCCGAAGGGAGAACCCTCTTGTAAACTTGCCGTTGACAAAGACTTGGACTGGCTTGACGAGCGTTCCAGCATCAAGGGCGAATACGAGAAATTTGTTCCTTGGGCTAATGAGAATAATCCCGAATTGTCAAAGTGGTGGGAATAAAAATCATCAAATACTTAATATACTAACTTTAGGAAGGGCGGTTGCGTGATGCAACCGCTCTTTTGGAAAATAGAGACGATGACAATAACAGAACAGGACAAAGAGATGATGCGGGAAGCTATCAGGCTTTCGGCAGAGAGTGTGAAGAATGGGGGTGGACCTTTTGGAGCCGTGATTGCCAAGGACGGTGAGATTGTCAGTGGAACCTCGAACTCGGTGACGCTGCTGAACGACCCTACGGCGCATGCCGAAGTGATGTGTATCAGAGAAGCTTGCCGGAAGTTGGGGACATTTGACCTCAGCGGCTATAAGATTTACTCGTCGTGCGAGCCATGCCCTATGTGTCTTGGTGCCATCTACTGGGCCCACCTTGACTGCATCTATTACGCCAACAACCGCAAGGATGCCGCCGATATTGACTTCGATGACGACTTTATCTACCGTGAACTGGAGAAGCCGATGGCTGAGCGTTCAACGCCCATCATCCCGCTGTTGCGGGAAGAGGCATTGCCCGTGTTCCGCCAGTGGACGCTGAAAGCGGACAAGACGGAATACTAAGTCTGTGCGGCTTTTAGTGGCTGGTATAGAAGTCGGTGATACGTATGATAGCTCTTGAGCAGACGGGGCAGAAATTCTCTACCTCGTTGACCTTCATACGGCACTCCTGGGCAGGGCGGAATACCCCTTTTGACTGGTAGCCGCCGCCTTCGAACAAACCCACCTGTCCCGTCGGGTCAGGTAGCATGTCGGCCCATTTTGACTGGAAATCCACCTTCGTTGTCAAGTTTGGTTCCCATGGCTCTGTGTCAGCCGGGTACATCGTCTCATAACCATCATCGTAATAGTATTCGTCGCCCAATCCGGCATAGCTGTGGCCGAATTCATGGACGAGCACCTGTCGGAACATAGCGTTGTCGCTGGTAGTGACGAGCAACTGGTTATAGATGCCGCCACCGCCATAGATGTCGGTGTTCACCAGGACGATGATGTGTTCGAAAGGTACCCCCGACAGCACGTCGAAGAGCCGGTGCATGTCTTGTGTCATGAGGTAGCGGTTGCTGTAGAAAGTGTCGTAGTGGGTGCCGATTGGTGTGCGGCTCCATTGCTGCAGGCGGGGTATACTGGGGCCGCTGTCCTGCGACTCGGCAGCAACGGCCACCACGTTGAAGCGGTCTTTCATTGATGTAAACGGCTCGTGCGAGAACAGGGCGTCGACCACCCGTTGACAGTCACCGTAGAACTTGTCCATCTGTGCTGCCGTATAGCCCTCTGCCACAATGGCCAGGTCTATGCAACGGGTGATGTCGGGTACGCTGTCGGCCGACCAGATGTAGCGGAAAGGTATGCCGTTGGGGCCGATAGGGCGTATCAGAATATCCGTCGGGTCGATGGTATGTGACAAGGTGCCCACCACCTGGTCATGCACATCGGTCAGCGTTACTGTGACGTTCACCGGCTGTTTGGGCATGGGAACGTTGAAGCTGGTCTCGAAAGCCTTCTGTACCTTTGTGGCTTCCTCGGTGACTTGCCACTCCTGAAACAAGGTTGAAAAGGTGTGGACGTAGAGCAACTGTCCCGTTGTGGCATCGCTCAGTTTGATTTGCCCGTTCCCCTTCAGTGGCATCTCCGTCAGCCGACTCCTGCGGCCAGCCCAGCGGTTGAGTACATAAGCCCGCTCAAAGAATATCTGTTGTGAGCGGTGGTTGCCCCCGAAGATATAGTCCAACCGCAACGTGCGGTCCTCGAAACAATCGTCGAAGCCTTGTCCACAGGCCATGTTTGCCAAGCTCCAGACACTGACAAACAGCAATAACATTTTTTTCATCATGTTCTTTTTATGTTAAGGGTTAGGAATCGTTTGTACCAGACGGTCTGCACCATGCCGCGCATGGCCAGATAGACAACCTGCGCCAACCAAAGGCCATGATTGCCCAGTGTACCCATCGTTAACCAATAAATGGCGAAGAAGGTAAGCATGGAGATAAAGGTTGAGACGAGCATCCCCCGTGTGGCCGTCAGTCCGATGAAGACGCCATCCCAGATGAAAGCCACGGCTCCGGTGGCAGGAATCAGACAGGCCCACCAAATGTACTCCCGGGCCAACGTCCGGACTTGTGGCTCATCGGTCAGCAGGCTTACTATCTGCATGCCCCCTATTATATATAATAAGGTATAGGAAACCGTTACCACCATCATCCATCCGAACAAGTGCCGCAGCGTCTCGTTGAACGCCTGGCGGTTTTGGGCACCGTAGAACCGTCCGCACATGGCTTCACCGGCGAAGGCAAAGCCATCCATGAAGTAGCTGAACAGCAAGTAGAGTTGTAACATAACGGTGTTCACCGACAAGACTACCGCTCCGTTTCGGGCACCAGCCGCCGTGAAATACAGGTTGACGGTGACAAGGCAGAGTGTACGCAGGAAGATGTCGCGGTTGGTTTTGTAGAAAGCGGCCACTTTCCACTCTCCACCTTTTATGTTCCATCTTCCACGGATAACCCGCCAGTAATACTTCACCAGCAGTCCTACTGCCATCAACAATCCGGCATACTGCGCTATGACTGTGCCCAAGGCCACGCCCTCGATCTTCATGCCCAGTCCGTAGACCAGCAATAGCGAAGCCATGATGTTGACCACGTTCTGCATAATGCTGATGAACATCGGGATGCGGGTGTTCTGCATGCCGATATACCATCCCATTAGGCTGAACAGTCCTAATGAGGCTGGAGCACCCCAGATGACGATGCTGAAATAGGTAGTGGCGAAGGGCATCACGTCGGCTGTAGGCCCAATCAGCCAGAACATCAGCCACCTGAGCGGCACCTGAAACACTATCAGCAGCAGGGCAATGCCCAGGGCGACGAGTGCCGAACGTACCAATGTTCTTGTGACTTCCAGCAGGTCGCGCCGTCCCAAGGCCTGTGCCGTCATGCCGCTGGTGCCCATCCGCAAGAAACCGAACAGCCAGTAGACGAGGTTGAAAATCATCGAGCCAACGGCCACAGCCCCGATGTACACCGGACTGCCCATGTGTCCCACGATGGCCACGTCAATCATCCCCAGCAGCGGAACGGTGATGTTCGACACGATGGAGGGCACGGCAAGCTGCAATATCTGACGGTCACGTGGGTTCATAAACAGCGCAAAGGTACGAAATAAATGACAAATGACAATTGATAATTGAGTTTTTTTTCGTAACTTTGCACGCTGTAAACTAAAAACAAAGCAATGGAAAAGAAACTTAGAAGGGGTTCGCTCTGCATTCACGCAGGCTATAAACCCAAAAATGGAGAACCGATAGAGTTGCCCATCATCCAGTCTACCACCTTTAAATATGACGACTCGGACGAGATGGCACAGTTGTTTGACCTGAAGAAGGAGGGCTACTTCTATACCCGTCTGCAGAATCCTACGAACGATGCTGTAGCCGCCAAGATAGCTGCCTTAGAGGGAGGCGTCGGCTGTGTGCTGACCTCGTCGGGTCAGGCCGCCAACTTTTATGCCCTGTTCAATATATGCCAGGCCGGCGACCACTTTGTCACCTCGAATGAGATTTACGGTGGCACCTATAACCTTTTTGGCGTGACGCTGAAGAAGCTCGGCATCGACTGCACCTTTGTCTCGGCCGACGCATCCGAGGAAGAGATTCAGGCCGCTTTCCGTCCGAATACGAAGGCCCTGTTCGGTGAGACCATTACCAATCCTGGTTGTGCCGTGCTTGATATCGAGAAGTTTGCCCGCATCGCCCATAAGAATGGTGTGCCCCTTATCGTAGACAACACCTTCGCTACGCCCGTCAACTGCCGTCCCTTTGAGTGGGGCGCCGACATCGTCACCCACTCCACGACGAAGTATATGGACGGTCTGGCCACTCAGGTGGGCGGCTGTGTCGTCGACAGCGGCAACTTCGACTGGATGTCGAATTCCGAGAAGTTCCCCGGACTCTGCACGCCGGATGATTCGTACCATGGACTGACCTATGTGAAGGCCTTCGGCAAGATGGGCTATACTACTAAGCTGGTGGCTCAGCTGATGCGCGACCTTGGTTCGATTCCCGCTCCGCAGAACTCTTTCCTTCTGAATCTTGGTTTGCAGACACTCCATCTTCGCATGGCCCAGCATTGCAAGAATGCCCAGCAAGTGGCCGAGTTCCTGCACGATAACGAGAAGGTGGCTTGGGTTCACTATAGCGGACTAAAAGACGACCCCTACTATGAACTCGCCCAGAAGTACTTGCCCAACGGTTCGTGTGGCGTCATCGCTTTCGGCCTGAAGGGCGACCGTGAGACGGCCATCAAGTGGATGGACTCGTTGGAGATGATCAACATCGTCACCCATGTGGCTGATGCCCGTACCTGTGTGCTGCATCCTGCCTCCCACACCCACCGTCAGCTCAGCGACGAGCAGCTGCGTGAAGCCGGCATTGCTCCCGACCTCATCCGCCTCTCGGTAGGTATCGAGGACGTGGAAGACATTCTCGACGACATCAAGCAGGCGCTGGCCAAGATTTGATGCCCTTTTGCTCGTCTAATCAGCAAATAACTAAAGGAAGCAACATGAAAAGGATTCTTTTATGTGCGTTGTCCTTGCTGATGGGCAGCGTCAGTTACGCTGAGGACATCACCATCCGTTACAACAGCTCCTCGGCAAAGGTAAGCCAGACGGCAACAGACAGCGTGATGGTGACGGTAGATGGTGCCAGAGTGAGCATCGAGAGCCTGTACAAAGACCACAAGCTCACCCTTCTGCTGAAGGGCAAGAGCGACGATGGGCAACTCCTGCTGAAGTCAGCGGGAAAAGCCAAGATAAAACTCGATGGCCTGAACCTGACCAGTCGGGAGGGGGCTCCGTTCGACCTGAAGAATAAGAAGAAGGTGGAAGTGGTGGCTGCCAAGGGCACGGTGAATACGCTCACCATTACTGCCTGCAACGACACGGTCAACCATAAAGCTGCCGTCATCTGGTCGAAGGACAAACTGCTGTTCTCAGGCAAAGGTACCCTTAACATCGTCGCTACTGGTGACGGTTGCCGAGGCATCAAGACCAAAAAAGACATCACCATCGAAGAACTGACCCTCAACGTCACTACCTCTGGCGACAATCTGGGCGAGAAGCCTTTCGGCTTCGGCGGATTTCCACCCTTTGGTAACGACAGCATTAAGGAGGGCGGTTTCCCTGGTTTCCCAGGCGCTTTTCCAGGGGGATTTCCAGGAGGCTTCCCGGGTGGTTTCCCAATGCCCAACGACAGTATCATGCGTGGCGGCTTTCCTGGCTTCCCGGTCGGTTTCCCAGGTGGTTTCCCTAACTTCGGCAATCGTGAAGAGAACGACAGTATAGAAGGCGGTTTCCCGGGTGGAGGTTTCGCTGGGAAGCACAAGTATGTGTCCTCTGCCAAGGGCATAGCCTCGAAGGGCAAGGTTACGATTAACAGCGGCAATGTGACGGTTCGCACTACCACCGCCGGAGCCGAGGGCATAGAGGGCAAGCAGGGTATTGTCTTTAATGGCGGCAACGTTGACGTGTTGTCTCCCGACGATGCCATCAACGCCAACGCCTCCATCGAGTTCAACGGTGCTCACGTCATCGCCCGCAGTACTGGCAACGATGCTATCGACTCCAATCCTAAAGGTGGGTTCTTCATGCCCTTCGGCGGCAATAATCAGGACATGGACCCTGCCATCGTCATCCGTGGAGGCACCGTCTATGCGTGGAGTCAGGTTGGCTCGCCTGAGGAGGGCATCGACTGCGACTTTGCTCCGCTTGTCGTTGAGGGTGGCACTATCTTCTCTGTTGGCGGCGGTATGGGTGAGATGCCCTCCGTGCCCACTAACGAGACAGCCAAGCAGCCTACCGTACTGTTCATCGGCCTCAATGTCGTCAAGGACGAACCTATTTATATCAAAGATAGTAGCGGCAAGCTGCTCGACACCGTCACCGTTCCCTTCTCCATGAAGCGTAGTGCCAGTTTAGTTGGCAACCCTGCCTTCAAGACTGGCAGCACCTACACCGTGGAGACGAAGGGATATGAAAGGACATTTACGCTGAACGAGCATTATACAACTGTGCGTTGAGGCTCGACCGAGACGGCTATTATAGAGGTGACATTTTGTCGCTTGTTATGACATTCTGGCATAAATTTGCTGGCTGGCACATATATTGCATACTCCTAAGTGAAAGCCGAAGCCTCCTTAGCGGGGCGGAGGCAATCAAAAGAACATTCGTTTAACAATTAAAACAATAGAATTAGGAGGTAAAGATTATGCTACCAGTAATGTTTAAGAACAGTTGGTTTCCTACCGTATTTGACGAGTTTATGAACAGTGACTTCACGCCGAGTACCTGCAAGACGACCGCTCCGGCTGTGAATGTGAAGGAGGACGAAAAGGCATATACCATGGAGCTGGCCGCTCCTGGCATCAAGAAGGAGTACTGCCGCGTGAGCCTGAACGAAGAGGGCAACCTGTGCATCGCCATCGAGAACAAGATGGAGCACAAGGAGGAGGACAAGAAGCAGCACTACCTGCGTCGCGAGTTCTCGTACACCAATTACCAGCAGAACTACTCGTTGCCTGAGGATGTGGTGAAGGACAAGATTTCGGCCCGCGTGGAGAACGGCATTCTGACCGTCACTCTGCCGAAGCAGGAGAAAGAGGCCAAGGTGTCGAAGAGCATCGAAATCTCGTAGGAGATTAAGGTAAAAGTGAATAGTGTAAAGTGAATAATTTGCTGCCGCCGTCCCGCTCGTTATGTTGCAGGAATGGCGGCAGCAAATTATTCACTTTACACTATTCACTTTTACTTTCATTGTATAACCTCCAACGCTTTTTGTACCATAGGACTTTCCTCGTTGAAGACGGAGTAGTATTCACTCATGTCCCATAGGTCGCGAGCAACAAGTGCCTTGAGCTGTAGCCGCAAGTAAGGTAGCGTGCGCTGTAGTTCCTGGTCGTCTTTTGGTTCCAGCTTCTGCTTCTTGGCCTCAGCCAGGATGTTGTCGATCAGCGACTGGGGCACCTCAAACGTCTGCTTGAACTTGTCAAACTGGGGATACTCCTTTTTCAGCTGCTTGCGGTGGTTGTCGACGTAGCGCAGGTTCTGCTGAATGATGATGCTCTTGGCGGCTAACTGGCGGTGGAACTGCGTGTAGCGCAGGGTGTCGAGGGGCACGAAGTAGTCGGGCATGATGCCGCCACCACCGTAAACGGTGCGCTTCTGGTGCAGCGTCTGGAACTTCAGCGAGTCGGCGAAATGGATGCTGTCCTGATTGGTCAGCTCACCTTTCTTCAGGCGGTTATATACATCCATTGCGTAATCCTTCTGATTGCCCTTCTCGTAGGGCTTCTGGATGCAGCGGCCCGAGGGAGTGTAGTAGTGAGCGATGGTGAGGCGTATCATCGAACCGTCAGGCAGGTCGATGGGGCGCTGGACGAGGCCCTTGCCGTAGGTACGACGGCCAACAACCATACCTCGATCCTGGTCTTGTATGGCACCGGTGACAATCTCGGCAGCCGAGGCCGTGTATTCGTCGACCAGCACTACCACCTTGCCATCCATAAACTTGCCTTCGCCATTGGCACGATACTCCTGACGGGGCACCCGGCGCCCGTTGGTATAGACGATGAGTTCGTTCTTGGCCAGGAACTCGTCGGCAATCTTGACGGCTGCCTGCAGATAGCCGCCACCGTTTTCCTGCAGGTCAAGAATCAGGCTCTTCATGCCCTCAGTGTAAAGCTGCTGAAGGGCATCGCAAAACTCCTGATGGGTGGTGGCACCGAAGTTGCCGATACGGATATAGCCGATGCCGGGACGAATCATATAGGTGGCGTCGATAGACTTGACGGGAATCTTGTCACGGACGACCGTGAATGTCAGACGGTCTTTGATGCCCGTGCGGACGACACCCAGTACCACCTTGGTGTCTTTGGGACCGCGAAGGCGGCGCATAATCTCCTCCTTCGACATCTTTACGCCGGCAATGGCGGTGTCGTTGACGCTGACAATGCGGTCGCCAGCAATGATGCCCACCTTTTCAGAAGGGCCGTTGGTGACGGGCTGGATGACCATCAGTGTGTCGTCAATCATGTTGAACTGCACGCCGATGCCTTCGAAGTTGCCGTTCAGCGGTTCGGTCATCTGTTTTACCTCCTTGGGGTTGGAGTAGGTGGAGTGGGGGTCGAGCTTCTCCAGCATTCCCCGGATGGCATCCTCCACGAGCTTGGCTTCGTCGACAGAGTCGACATAGAGGTTATTGGTGGCAATCTCGGCAATTTGTAACTTGCGCAATGGCGAATCCTCGCCCATCCTGATGGACATCTGCGCGTTTACTCCCATGATGGGCAGCGATAACATCGCTGCAAACAAAACTGTTTTTGCTATTCTATTCATATTGGTCTTCTTCTGGGCGGTCTTCCTCGATGACGAGGTTGTCGATGATGAAGTTCTGGCGCTCCATCGTGTTCTTGCCCATGTAGTATTCTAATAGTTTTTGGACTTGGTCGTTCTTATGGAGCGTCACCTGCTCCAACCGCATGTCGGGACCGATGAAGCCGGCAAACTCCTCGGGTGAGATCTCACCGAGCCCCTTAAAGCGCGTGATCTCAGGGTCAGGCCCCAAGTCGCTGATAGCCTGTATGCGCTCTTCCTCATTGTAGCAATAATGTGTGATGAAGTCGGTCTTCTTGGCGCCGGGTTTGGAGTCGGCGTCGGCAATGGCCTGCTTGTTCTTGATTTTCGTGCGGCGGTTGCGGACACGGAACAGCGGAGTCTGCAGGACGTAGACGTGACCCTTCTTGATGAGTTCTGGGAAGAACTGCAGGAAGAAGGTGATGATGAGCAGGCGGATGTGCATGCCGTCGACATCGGCATCGGTGGCCACAATCACCTTATT
>JAEEGH010014307.1_pt1 | contig 17422 bp, 15 predicted proteins | sample 9134181 | NCBI WGS metagenome assembly JAEEGH01 (sample SAMN16246544, study PRJNA631951) | gut metagenome | biome: gut microbiome; feature: rumen; material: DP-attached | host: Bos | place: Iran: Karaj | collected 2018-10
TCACCCATGTTGAAACAGAATTTGATTACTTCACTGGCAAAGTCAAAATTCTTAAAGAAACAAAATACGGAAATAACCCAGACAGATTAGCAGTTCGTTGCTATGGTGCTGATGATGTCCGTGAAGGTGTTGCAATTATGCATTTAGAGGGTGTCGATGTTTCCATTACTGGTAACTCAACAAACCCTACCCGTTTCCAACACCCAGTTGCAGGTACATACAAGAAAGAATGTGTGGAACAAGGCAAGAAATACTTCTCAGTCGCATCTGGTGGTGGTACCGGACGTACACTTCACCCAGACAACATGGCAGCAGGTCCAGCTTCTTATGGTATGACAGATACAATGGGTCGTATGCACTCTGATGCTCAATTCGCAGGTTCAAGCTCAGTTCCAGCACACGTTGAAATGATGGGTCTTATCGGTATGGGTAACAACCCAATGGTTGGTGCAACCGTTGCAGTTGCTGTCTCAGTTGCTCAAGCATTAGCAAAATAATCTGAACATCATCAACAAAAAAGGCATTATCTTATTTCAGTAAAGTGTTCTTGAGGCTCCTATATTCTGGTTTTGTTGCACAAATTAAAATTTTTATGTGCAATATTTATATTTTTTATTTATAATAACCACGTTAAATATGAAAAAGATTAAAAGTTTATTATTATCATTCTTCCTTCTCTTAGGAGCAGGGCTATCTATTTTTGCGACAAAACAAAGCGCAAAACCAACAGCGGTTGAAGCAAGCAGAACATATCACACGACAGGAATGTATGAAAAAGTTGTAGATATTGATCGTTTGGAAGATGGCGACAAAGTACTTATTGTAATATACGGAAATGAAGTTCTTTCTTGGTTTGGAGGAAATCCTGCTGGAGCAATTTTTAAAACTGATGGTGTATATGTTTCCAATGATCGTTCATTAATGGGCTTAGAAGACGCTTTGGGAACTGAATTTACACTTTCTTATGATAGCTCAACAAATCAGTATCAGTTTAGAGGCTCAATGGAAATGACCTCAGAGAACACTTATGATGTTTTATTAGCCCACGTTCCATATAATACCTCAACTGGCTTTCCTGCTATTGGCTATTTTGAAGGCGACCGTTTTGGAGCCTATCAATATAGCAATTCTAGTAAATCAGACCCAAAAACTCACTGGACACTTTCTTATAGCGGAAAAGATGATGAAAACATTCAATTAACTAATGTTTATACATCAGATACATCTCGTAGCTATGCTATTTATCGTAAGGTAGATACAAAATCATTTTATAAAAACGACAATTATCTTTCCTATAGAAATTATTTTGTTGGTGAAGATTTAAATTTGGATAATTACTACATTGAGGTTGTTGATAACAGAACTGATAAAACAATTAATCTTTATTATCAAGAAAATCAAGATATGTTCTATTTCTCTGGCACAGGTAAAGTTGTTGCAAATCAAACAGAATATACTGTTAAATTACGTGGCTTAAGTGAAACCTTTACAGTTGAAATCAATGAACCAGAAATAAATCCAAATTATTACTATCAATATGTTACTCCTGGTATGTTTAAAGACTATCGTGGTACATATTTGGTTGTAGAACAAGAGGAAGGGACTCGTTATTATAACGGTCGTTTTCCTGAATATGATGACGATAAAAATGAATCAAATTCTACAGCATGCGAGATTAATGATGGAGTTATTTCAAATAGCGGTCATGTAATGTTAGATAACGCACTTGTTATTGATAAAGTGTTAATAAACGGAAAGTACGAATATGTCGCTAAAATATTCGATAGTTATGGTTTCGCGGATTATTATGATAATCCTTATTACAACGACGAATACCCTGGTGATACAAGGTTTATTAGTATAAGTGACGAATATTCCGAAAGTAACATCATCACAATTAAAGAAAATAATAATGGTGGTATAACATTTGGTTTCACTAGCAAATATGGAGATTTCTTTGGTTTTTCCTATAGAACATGGTCGGAGAACTTCTTCTTTGAAACTGAAGATCATTATCAAAATGCGCGTTTATATAAGATTAATAAAGTTAATCGTTTTGATGAACAAATAACTTCTTTTATTGAAGTGTTTGAAGACCAAACAAAAAACTGTGATAGCACAGGAAACTCTCGTACCGTTTTTGATCATCATTGGGAAAGAATTGAAAGAGAATTTAACTCAATGAGCGCGGATACAAAAGGATACTTAGCAAATCTTACTTATACCCATAATGCAGAAGAAGATCACACAATTGAAGACATTATTGATAGATATGATTTCTTAATTGGAAAATATAGTGATCTTCCTGACTTTATGGACCGTAAACAAGTAGCAACATGGCAAGGAAGTACATTAGATTCTAGCAATACCTTGGTGTTTAGCGAGATGAGTTCACCAAACACTATTATGATTATTTTAATAATCAGTGCTGTTTCTATTTCTGTTATTGCTCTTGTCGTAATCAAAAGAAAAAAAGCAATTAAATAAATAATATTTACTTTATTGTTCGAGTTAAGTTTTTTAAAAAGAATAAAACTATTGTCGAATATAAATATATTAAAGAGGCCATAAAATTGGTCTCTTTTTTATAGTATTTGAGCTGCGAGTCGAATAATCAATCAATTACTTCCGTCTGGTGCTTTATATTGGCATTATGAAAACGGAAATCCAACTCTTTGGCAAGAATAAGTTATAAGTTTAAACATTGAAAACAGTCTTTTGTTGATTGGTTTCTTGGATATCGGGTTCAAAAACTCTACTGACTTAATTTGATAGTGTTGTTACTTTTGTTGGTAACATGGTAAAAGGCCCAGCGCCGTAGATACAATGGTTAGAATGCACATTGGCACTGCATTCGCATGTTCAAGCTCAGTTTCAGCACACGTTGAAATGATGGGCTTAATCGGTATGGGTAATAACCCAATGGTTGGTGCAACAGTCGCAGTTGCTGTCTTTGTTGCTCAAGCATTAGCAAAATAAGAGAATTAAACTCATAATAAGGCAATCGTAAAAGCGGTTGTCTTTTTTTAAAAAACTTACCCCATATTTATATTAGATATTTATTATTTAGTTACTACTTAAGTATTAATTAAATATAAATATAGGGTAAAAACTTAAGTCCATAAATAATACTTAATTAAACTTAGTTTATTTGCTATTATTTCTTCCGACAAAGCAAAGTCATAAAAACTCGGAACAGGGAGCCTCGCAAATCTTGACACAGAGAGTGAGGTGATCCGCATTGAAACAAGAGAAAGACATAAAAGCAATTTTGGTCTTAATTGTGATGTGCCTCTTGCTATGCCTCTTGATTAAATTGGTATAAAAAAAGAGTCCCTAGACTAATGCAGTAAGTGTCTGCGAGGCTCTGTTCTTCTGACTACATTATATTAATATCAGCTGTGAAAAACAAGACGACAAATTAACAATTAATCCAACACGCGTTGAAATGATGGGCTTAATCGGTATGGGTAGCAACCCAATGGTTGGTGCAACAGTCGCAGTCGCTGTCTCAGTTGCTCAAGCATTAGCAAAATAATAAAGTTAAATAACTTTGAAAGACGCTCATAGGGGCGTCTTTTTTTAAAACAAAAATTTTTGTAAAATGTAAGCAACTTATGTTGATATTAGTTTTCTTCTCATTAACATTTATTCTTCCTTGTCTTTTTACTAAAAAAAGCACAGAGGAAAAGGAAAATGTAATAGATAAAAACACATCATCTTTTATAAAAGGGATTCTTTGTATTTTTGTTATGCTTCATAACCTTGGTCTAGATTATTTGCACACAAATTGGGAAAGACCTTATACAGGTGGATTATGGATAGCCGATTCTATCACTGAATCTACAGGCGGAATTGCAGTAGGAATTTTCTTTTTCTTATCTGCTTATGGGTTAATAATTTCTTACCAAAAATATGGAAATCAGTTTCTTAAGAAACTACTGTTTAAAAATGCCCTTAAATTATATTTGGTTGCAGTGTTTATTAATTTTTTGGAATGGATCTGTTTTTTCAGAAATACATTCGAAACAAAAGATGCAGTTTTAAGAATTCTTAATCTTGATTTGTTCAATCATTTCAATAGAATAAACCGTCATGGCTGGTTTATAGCTTCTTTATTAGCCCTTTACATCATATTTGCAATTACCTTCTTTATTTGTAACAAGCTAAAAACAGAAAAAAGAATTTATATTGCAGGCTTTATTGTTGTCGGAATTACTTTAACCTTGAAAATTTTAAGTATGATATTTGGTAAAGGCGGAATGTATACGAGAGAACTTCCTTGTTTTGCGATTGGTATGGTTTATGGCCTTTTCTATAAACATCTTAACTTGTATGCTAAAAAACTTTTTATCCCGCTTCTAATTGTTGGATTTATCGTGTATTGGGTTGGAATATTTTTGTATGAGCCAGTTGGCGCTTGGGCTCTTTGCGTTTTAATAGTAACAGTGCTTCAAAAATTTGAATTTAAAAACAAGCTAATAGAAAAGTTAGGAAAGATATGTTTAGGAATTTATCTCTTCTTACATTTATCTACATTAATCTATTGGAATATTTTCTTAGATAATGTTTGGCTTTGGGTCCTTGTTAATGCTTTCACAATACTAGGATTCACTATAATTTTAGAACTAATTATTTGGGCGATTAGAAGGTTGATATTTCTTTTAAAGAGAAAGCCTATTGAAGCTGAATAAAAAAGCTATCAATCGAAAATTATGGCTTTTTCTTGATAATTTTTAGTTTTTATTTAAACAAAAATTTAATAGCATCCTCAAAATGCTTCGACCAAGATGCTTCATTGTGACCACACGTGACATCTATATCCATTTCAATATTTTTTTCATTGAAGCCACATTTTTTGATGTATCTGTAAACTGAGTAAGTTCTGTCTAAGAATTTTGATTCAAACCCGATATTACCGCAATAGAAATAAAGGCGGTGGTTCGATAATTTTGGAACTGTTTCATCAAGATAGCTCATAACCTTGTCTTTTGAATAAAGGAAGAATCCAGGAGAGAAAACTAATCCAAACCCAAACACTTCTGGATATGAAGTCAATAAAGATAATGCGAAAACACCACCCATTGAAGATCCACCCGCCCCAACATCTTCTTTATTATCTGAAATTGGGAAATATTGTTTAAGCATAGGTAAAAGTTCTAGTGCAATATATCTATACAATAGATGTGATTCAAATTCTAATCCATCCTTATTAAATTCCCCTGTGTTATCTACTTCAATTGGAATATTTGGAAAAGAGTATTCTAAAGCTCTATGAACAGGATCTTTTGGAGAATCTATACCTACAACAATAAATGATGGATAACCTTGGCTTATTAAAATATGCTGATGAATATCAATATCCCACACACCAAAAGCAGAAGTAAACTTATCAACAATATTTTGTCCATCTGCCATAAATAAAACAGGATATTTTTTGTTTTCGTCAAAACCTTCAGGAAGATATACTCGAATTATTCTTCTCTTTGAATATAAGATAGGTAGCTCAACTTCCATCGTATAAAGCTCACCATATTTAATGTCGTTTGGAGTAGCTGTATATAACTGAAAAGGTCCAAAGTTTTTCATATTTTATATGATACTTCATTTAAGTTTTGGGTTAAATAGTGAGATTTCTTAAAGAAAGTGTATAATTTATATATATGGAAAATCTATTATTACAACAAATTACTGCGTTAACAAACAAATCAAATCCTTTAATTAGCAATCTAGCAAACGCTGCAGCCGTTTTAGCGAACTACGAAAACATCAACTGGTGTGGTTTTTATCTTGTTGAAGGCGAGACCCTTTATTTAGGGCCTTTCCAAGGTGAACCTGCATGCACAGTTATTCCAAAAGGAAAAGGTGTTTGCGGAAAAGCATTTGAAGAAAAGAAATCTGTCATTGTTAAAAATGTCAAAAAGTTCAAAGGGCATATTGCTTGCTCAACAATGTCTAGAAGTGAAATTGTTGTCCCAATTATCTCTGGCGGAGAAGTTAAAGCTGTGATTGATATTGATGCGCCAGTAATTAATAGATTTGATGACAAAGATAGAGAAATTCTCGAGGAAATCGCGGGTTTTTTGGCAAAATTGTTCATTGAAGGTAACGTGAAAGATAATCATAAAGATGATGAAAAAAATAAACCTGAAGCCGCTATTGAAAAGTTAAGAGAAGATTACGATTTATAAAAAATACTCATTTGTAATAAAGGTTCGAAAGAGCCTTTTTAAATGACTTTTAATTTTATGGTTGTATAATAAAAGACCGGTATGTGGACAGGAAAATATCACTTCTTCGATTACAAATACAATATTGAGGGTTATAGCGGCCAAGACTATATGAGCCCAGTTCAATATATTTTGACTGCAATAGGGATTGTCTCTATATGCGTTTTGTTGTTTTTCTTAAGAAATACAAAGAAAGAACGCTCAAAGAAGATTCTTTTAGTAATGGGAATTGTATTTACTCTACTTTATTTAATTAAAACAACTTGGGAGTCATACTGGGATATAAAAACGGGGAGAGGATTTAATCTTTATATTTTACCATTAGATACTTGTTCGATATTTATGCCTGCCTTAATAATTGCAGGTTTATCTAAAACCGATTCAAAGCTGGAAGATGTTGCATCAACATTTTTAGCGACAATTGGTTTTGCTGGAGGAATTGCGAATTTTATTTTTTTAAGAGGGCTTCAATATTATCCAATGTTCACTTTTGGAGCATTATATTCATTCTTTTGGCATTTAGCTATGGTATTTGTCGCTTTATATATTCCTATTACCAAGTTTCATATTTTTAAATGGAAAGATATATTTGTTTCAATGATTGGATTATTAGCGGTAGCCGTTTTTGTTATACCGTTTAATTATATTAAAAATTTCGATTTCATGTTGCTTAATGGCGCTGGTGGTGTTCCTTTAATCGAAGGAATAGCACAAAAACTCATCAATTCTCATTTAAGAGTGTTTGCCACATTATTGATGCTTCTTGCGTATCTTGCTGCAAGTGCTCTTATGGTTAGTATTTATATAGGTGTTCCAGCCCTTAAAAATAAAATCTTCAAATCAAAAAGAGCATAGTTTTCTTTGTTATAATATTAGAGAGGTCGGTTTATGTCTAATTACAGAGAAGTTAAAATAGTTGATAATTTCTATCAAAACAGTTTATTTTATCCAATGCCAACAGTTGCTATTTCTACGTTAGCAGAAGATGGATCAACAACTATTGGTGCATATTCATTAGTGTTCCCATATTACATCGCTGGTAAAGATTATTATGCGATGATTTTGGAATGTCGAAATTCATCTAACACAGCACAGAACATTTTAAGAACAGGTAAGTGTGCTCTTAATTTTATTAATGATAGTAGAAAAGAGTTCAAAGAACTTGTTCGTTTAGGCTTCCCTGGTAAGACTCCTCAAGAAAAGATGAAGGATTGTAACTTCAAACTTATAAAAGGAGAAGCGGAAGGAATTAGACCTTTAATTCTTGAAGATGCATATCAAGTTCTTGAATGTACTTGGGATGAATCACTCGAAAATGGTTATGAGTCTAAGAAACACATCGGTGAATTAGAAGGTGTTGAGCCTCCATATAAAGACTTTAATGGTATTACTTCTAAGTTCGGTTGCCATTTTATCTTGAAGATTGACAAGATTTTAATGGTGGAGAAATACGCGGATAACTTAAAGAATGGTTTAAAGCGTAATTCATTTCCAAAAGTCCCCGTCGATTATGGCTATCATGATTCTAAGAACTTTTGGTATATGAGATTTGGCGGTTCAAAACCTGTAGCAGAACCAATTGCTGCTACTAATGCAGGATCAGTTGAATCTGTTATGTATTGTGCCGAACGTTTAGACACACCAGTTAAATTTACAAAAGAAGCTTGTGAATTATACGTAAAAATTCCTAGACCATTTATGAAGGCTGCTTTATCTCAAATTGCAGAAATTGCTGAGAAAAACGGCATATTTTTGATCGACAAGGCTGCAGCCGAGAAGATTGCAGAGTTAAGAAAAAAGACAAAATAATTAATTGTGGTATAATTGTGAACATGACATTTCCAGTCGGTATTATAGTAGATGTCTGTGCCGTTGCATTAGCAGGGTTCCTTGGTGGGCTTGTAGGTAATAGATTAAGTGAGAGAGTAACTAATGCTTTAAATATCTTGATGGGTTTTGTAGCCCTTGCATTAGGTATCATTTTTACTATTCGCGTTAAACAACTTGCGCCAGTTGTTTTATCTTTAGTTTTAGGTCTTTTGCTTGGATTACTTTTAAAGTTAGATGATCGCATCTCATCTTTATTTGGGAAAGTGAGTAAGAAACTATTCAAAGACGAAGCTGACGAAGATAAAGCTTCAAAGTTTAACATTGTCTTAGTTTTATCTTGCTGCACTGGTACAGGGATATTCGGAGCGATATCAGAAGGGTTAACAGGTGATAGTTCAATTCTAATTTGCAAAGCAATAATGGACTTAACAACAATGTTCATATTTGCTACAACAATTGGAAAAGCAACTTGCTTAGCAAGCATACCAGCAGCGATTGTATTTACTTCATTATTCTTCCTTGCTAAGTTGCTTGCACCAACATTAAATGCTGAAAACTACCAAGGAAACTTTTATGCAGTGGGCGGTATTATTGAGCTAATCATTGCATTTAATATAATTAAAGTCACTAAATTTAAAGTGATTGACGCTTTACCAGCACTAATTCTAGTGTTTCCAATTACGTATTTGTGGAACCTAATCTTTTAATAAAAAACCAAATGAAAATGGATAATCAGAAACGATTATCTTTTTCTTTTTAAAATCAAAGTGATAGTATATACAAGGTTTTTTGAAATCAAAAAGGAGACGATATATGGCAAAACATAATACTTTTTGGAAAGAATTCTGGCGTACAGTTAAATACTTTTTAATTGCTGCATCAGCCGGCTTAATTCAATTTGGTGTTTGCTCATTATTTGATGAAGTAATATACGCTAAATTTAATCACCAATATTACATGGTGTTTTATTTTGTTGCTTTAGTTCTTTCTGTTTTATGGAACTTCACAATTAATAGAAGTGTTACTTTTAAATCAGTAGGTAACGTACCAATCGCAATGCTTAAAGTAATTGGCTATTACTGTGTTTACACCCCACTTTCACTCTTGTTTGCTCACTATGGACAAGTTTGGGGAATTCCAGAAATGGTAATTACAGTTATTAACATTTTGGTTAATGGTGTTACCGAATACTTATTCATGAGATTATTCGTTTTCAGAAAAGAAATCGACACAAGAAATGAACAAACCAAGAAACCTTTAACAGCTAAATTTATTCTTTTTGTTTCTTGGATTATTGCACTTCTCCTCTTAGGAGTTAACGCTGTTGTTTTAGCACATTCACAAACAACATGGATTGTTTTATGGATCTTTGTCGGTTTAGCAGGCGCAACACTTTTATTCTCTCTTATTTATTTCCTTGTATGGCTTAGTTACAAAAAACAAGGTAGAGAATTTGGAGATCGTAAAGATGGAAAATTAATCCGCGGAATCGATGGAATTCATGTTGCAATGGCTCAACTTTATGGAAGTAGATGCGACAACGAAGCATACATTTCTGTTCAAGTTGAATTAGATCCAATTAAAAATTGGATGGCTAAACATCCTGATGAAGAATTTAAGTACACATTCTTCCACGTTATTTTAGCTGGTCTTATGAAACTTCTTATCGTTAGACCAAAGCTTAATAGATTCATTTCAAATAGACATTATTATCAAAAGAATGAAAGATCATTAGGTTTCATTGTCAAAAGACAAATGAGTGATAATGCTGAAGAAGGTATGGCTGTCGTAAGAGGCACCGAAAAAACAACCATCTTTGATATTCATCAAGAAGTTAAAAATCAAGTTATTCCATGCAGAGAAGGTAAAAACTCTGGTGCTGAAAACGCATTAGACATCTTTAAAAAGATGCCACATTGGCTTACTTGTATTATCTTCAATACAATCAAACGTTGGTCAAGAAAAGGAAAACTTCCTTACTCTTTAATGGAAGGTGATTCAAACCACTGTTCAGCATTCGTTACTAACTTAGGTTCTATTGGACTTAAGTGTGGTTATCACCATTTAGCAGAGTACGGAACTAATTCCATTTTTGTCGTCATCGGTGAAAAAAGAACAAAGCCTTTCTACGATGAAAAAGGTAATGCAACCATGAAGGAAGTTATCGATATTGGTTTAACAATTGATGAAAGAATTGCAGATGGTTATTACTACGCAAAATCGGTCAAAATTTTCAAAAAAGTACTGGAAAACCCAGAACTTTTGGAACTTCCATTTGAAACCGAGGTTGAACTTTAATTATGAAAGAACTATATAAAACCCCTTGGGAAAGTTCATCTGATGGAATACCAATGCACCTGGATTATTTCCAAGGTACAATGGCTGAGTTAATTGAGGACACTGCTGAAAAATATCCAAACCTAATTGCTCTCAATTTCATGCATTCGAAAATTTCATATAGAGAACTTGTTGAGAATATTCATAAGTGCGCAATCGCATTTCAACAATTAGGCCTTGGTGAAGGCGACCATGTTGTTATTGGCATGCCAAACTGCCCACAAGCTATTTATGCTTTCTACGCAGTTAACTTAATTGGTGGTGTTGCACACATGATTCACCCATTAAGTGCGGAGAAAGAAATCCTTTTCTACATTAATGACTCAAAATGTAAGTTAGTTTTAACAATTAATGCTTTCTATGGAAAATTCCTTCCTGCAGTTAAAGAAGGCAAAGTTAAATATTTCTTACTTGCAGACTTAATTGATGTTTTAAACCCATTAATGAAAGTTGGCTATGAAATTACAACTGGTCGCAAGATTCCTAAATTGCCAAAGGATGGTTCTAATATTAGATGGCGTAATTTTGTTAAATTAAGCCATGATCATGAACTTGTAAGAGTGCACAAGGATAAGGATGAAACAGCTGTAGTTCTTTATTCTGGTGGTACAACTGGAACTCCAAAAGGAATTGCTTTAACTAACTACAATTTCAATGCCTTATCCGCTCAAATCGTTGCTACAAACCCAATGTATAGAGTCGGTGACACAATGCTTGCAGCAATGCCGCTTTTTCATGGCTTTGGTTTAGGCGTTTGTATTCACTCAATTCTTGGTGGAGCAGGTTCTTGTATCTTAGTTCCAAGATTTACTGCAGATTCATATTCGAAATTAGTTATTAAACACAGATGCAATTTTATTGCAGGTGTTCCAACTTTATATGAAGCATTAACTAGAAGTGCCTGTATGAAAAAAGCTGATTTATCTTGCTTAAAAGGTGTCTTCTCTGGTGGCGATTCACTCTCAATTGAACTTAAAAAGAAATTTGATAAGTTCTTAAAAGAGCATAATGCTTCTATCCAAATTAGGGAAGGCTATGGAACAACAGAATGTGTTACTGCGTCTTGTCTTACCCCTCCAACAATTGCAAAAGAAGGTTCAATTGGCATTCCATTCCCAGACACATACTATAAAATAGTAAAACCAGGTACAGATGATGAACTTCCATATGGTGAAGAAGGTGAAATTGTTCTTGCTGGCCCAACAGTTATGAAGGAATACACCCATAACCCAGAAGAAACTGCAGAAACACTTCACACTGATAAACACGGTACAGTTTGGCTCCATACCGGTGACTTAGGTTATATGGATAATGAGGGTTTTATCTATTTTAGAGGAAGAATTAAACGACTCATTATTACCTCAGGTTATAATGTATACCCTGCTCAAATTGAAAACATCATTGAAAAACATGAAGCTGTTCAAATGAGCTGCGTAATTGGTATTCCAGATCCATATAGAATGCACAAAGTTAAAGCTTATGTAGTTCTAAAAGAAGGTTATAAACCAAGTGATATCTTGAAAACCTCAATTCTTAATTTCTGTAAGAAATACATTGCAAAATATGCAATGCCAAGAGAACTTGAATTCAGAGATGACCTTCCAAAAACATTAGTTGGTAAAGTTGCATATAGACAACTCGAAGAAGAAGTCCTTGCAACAATTAAAAACGAAAAAGAAAAACAGGTTTAAAATCCTGTTTTTTTCTTTGAATTTTATTTATACTTTTAGTATATGAAAGCTAAATATTTACTAATCTTCGCATTAACTTCTATTGCATTAACTGGATGCCGTAGAAATTTTAAGATTAGATCTGATTTTTCATACAATAATCCAAAAGTAAAAATAGTGGATAATCTTCCTAAAGTTCAAGATAAAGTGGCTCACATTGCTTTTTTATATGGTCAATCAAATGCTGATGGCGTTTCGTATGACCAATATTTGAAAGTTAATGATCCAGATAAATTTAATGAATATGCAAATGGATATGATAATGTTCTAATCAATTTCTTTAATGATGGTGGAAACAATTCATCAGAGGAAGCATTTAGAAAGGCATCATTAGGATGCGGATGTGCAACATATACTTTCGGACCAGAAATCGGAATTGCTGAAACAATGTCTAAAGCATATCCAGATGAGCAATCATTTATTATTAAATGGACATGGGGTGGAACAGCGTTAAAGAATCAGTGGTTAGATGGAAAACGTAATAGAGGAGAATTATATAATTCTGCAACGGACTTCTCACTTAAGTGTCTAGCGTATCTAGAAAATAGAGGCTACACATTGAGTCTTGATGGTATATGTTGGATGCAAGGTGAATCAGATTCTTGGGAAACAAATTGGGATGTTTACTATAATGACACCAATGCATTTGTTTCTTATCTAAGACACGATTTGAAAGAATATTCAGAAAGCATCAAATTCATTGATGCTGGAATTAATGAGGAAGATAACGTTTGGCAAAATCCTAAAGCTATAAACAAGGCTAAACAAGAGTTTGCAAAGTTATCTGATTTAAACATTTATCTTGATACTCCATCTATGGGGTTAACAACCAAAAACGAACCAGAAGATAAACCAGATAGAGCGCATTATGATTCAATGTCTATGGTTAAACTTGGACAAGCATTTGGAGATGCATTAATAGGAGAATAAATATGAAAAAACACGGGAAAACAGTACTTTTTGGAATTTATGCCGGTATGGCAATTGGTTTTGGCGGAATGCTAAATATCATTGCAAACACGCTTTTATCATCCGCTCCAATTTGGGGAAGAATTTTAGGCTCACTATTATTCCCAATCGGTCTTACCATGGTGTGTTTTTTGAGCTTTAATTTATTCACCGGAAAGATCGGTTATTTATTTGATAATGATAGGAGTTATTTGCTCTTCTTATTATTTGTTTATATTGGAAACATTTTAGGTTCTCTTTTAATGGGCGCTTTCTGTAGAGTTGTTTTTAGCGAAACGGCTTTAATGGAAACAGCGAACGCTATTGCTGGTGGAAAGTTATTTGCACTAGAGTTCCTTCCAATTATTAAAGTCTTTGCTGGTTCAGTTTTATGTGGTGTTTTAGTTTATCTTGCTATTCTTTCATATAAAGAATTTAAGAAAGTTTATCTAAAGATAATTGGCATCTTTTTAACTATTGGTTTATTTGTATTTTTGAAGTTTGACCACTGTATTGCAAATATGTATTATTTTGCATTTGCTTGGACTTATGGAAACGGTGTAACTTATTTAGCTTTAGCGGTTGTAACATTAGGAAATTCACTTGGTGCAATTGCATTAAATGAAGGCATTAAGGCTTTCAAAAAATTAGTTAAGATGCACAAAGAAAAGAAACAAAATAATGAACAAGAAAGTGCATAGAATTCCTTACCTTGGTTACCATACCAGAGCATATGTTTTAGGGGACTTAAATAAAGGTGTTCCTCTAATTATTTTGCATGGTGGTCCTGGTGGTTGTGTTGAACGATATGAACCACTTGAAAAATTAGCAGATTATGGAGTCCCTTTAATCTTCTATGATCAACTAGGGTGTGGTTATTCAAAAGTGCCAAAAAACCACGGAATTTCCTGGAATTTTGATATATTTCTCGACGAATTTGCCAATTTAGTTAAATATTTCAATCTTAAGAAATACAACGTTTTAGGGCACTCTTGGGGCGGAATGTTAGCACTTGAATATGTGACGCATTTTGAACATAAAGGTTTACAAAAATTAATTCTATTTTCAACTTTACCATCTACTAAAATTTGGAACGATGAACACGACAAGATTTTTGATGAATTCTCGCCGTCAGAAAAGGCTGCCTTATTAGCTCAAAAGAATGGTCAAGAATATGATAAAAACGAATATAAAAAAGCTGTCAAAAAATTCATAAAAAATCATGTAGGTAAGCGTAGCAAAGATTTATATCCGTTTAGGACTAAAAGATTCCCTAAAACTAATAGAGAAATTTATGAAAAGATGTGGGGCAAATCTGAGTTCTATGGAACAGGAACGCTAGCAGACTGGAATGTTGAGGATAAGCTTTACACAATTGATGTACCAACATTAATTCTTTCTGGTGCTCTAGATGAATCTACTCCTGCCATGAATGAATTAATGAATAAAGGAATTAGAGATTCTAAGTGGGTTTTATTAAAAAAGTCTCATCACATTGGTTATGTTGAAGAGGCTGACTTAGTTTTAAAAACAATAAAAGATTTTATTCTATAAAATCAAGTAAATATTTTTTAATTTTCGCATTAGCGAAAGATGCGTTGATTGAATTCTCTGCGAATAGGCGGAGATCTTTTTCATTAAAGCCCATTTTAACTAAGGTTTCGTATTCTTGCTTAAGTGATGTATTTGATACTGTCATGTCATCAGTGTTGATAGAAACCAGAATCCCTTTTTCAATAAATTGTTTAAGCGGCAGGTCTTCATATTTTGAGATGGTTTTAGTGTCTAGATTAGACTTTGGACAAATCTCTAGACAAATACCTTTACTCTTGAGTTCTTTTAACACGCTTTCGTCTTCGATTGAATGTATGCCGTGACCGATTCTTTTTGCACCAAAATCAAGTGCAGATTTAACTGAACTTGCGCCAGCTGCTTCACCGGCGTGTATTGTTAAAGGAATGTTGTAAGAATTGATTAGATCGAATTCTTCCTTAAACATCTCGTTAGGGAATAATCCTTCTGCTCCGGCAAGGTCCATAGCGACAACACCTTTACCTAAGAATTTTCTAGTAATCTCAATGGTTTCAAAGTTCTTTTCTTTGGTGTCGTTTCCACGCATCATACAGAGGATTAAATTCGAAAAAATACCATATTTCTCGGCCTTTTTGCAGGTATCAATCAATGTTTTAACTACTTCTTCTTGCGTTAATCCTTTATTTGTTGAAAGCTGTGGAGCCATTCTAATTTCAACATATTTAAGGCCGTCTTTTGCTAGCCTTTCTAATAAGTCCAGCGTGCAAATTTCAAGTCCTTGTTTTGATTGCAAGACAAGATTTGGAAGCGCGAATCTTTCTAAATTTTCATTAAGTGATTGGCAGTTTTCAGGAACCATTAAATACTTGTTTAAGTCTTTTTCATTCTCTGATGGGAGTTTGGTTCCTTCTAATTTAGCTACCTTTAAAATAGCTTTGGCAGATAAAGAGCCATCAAGGTGTAAATGTAGATCAACTATCGCGTACTTTTTATAATCCATTGAAATAATTATATGTGTTTTGGTGGAAAAATAATAATTTTATATTAAAATATTATTCGCAAAAGGAGAAAGACTATGAAGGAAATTAAACTCGAAACCTTAAATGAAATCGAAAAAGAATACCTTTCCGAAAATTGTTCTACTATAGCTAGACATGCTCTTTCAAATTCCGATATTCAAACAGTAGCTGCTTCTAAGGATACTGTTAGAGAAATGGATTTTAATTTTGATATTAATATCAAAACTATGGCTGTTAACAATCAAAAAGCATCAGGAAGATGCTGGATCTTTGCTGCATGTAATGGAATGCGTGAAATGATTGGAAAAAAGATTGGTGTTGGTTCGTTCAAACTTTCACAAAGTTATATTGCTTTTTATGATAAGTTAGAAAAACTTAATTACACTCTTAACGCTTTAATTGAAACAATTGATGAAGATTATGATGATCGCACTGTTCAATTCTTAGTTCAAAACGGAATTGGTGACGGTGGTCAATGGGACATGCTTGTTAACGTTGTTAAAAAGTATGGTATTTGCCCAAAGAACGCATTTGTTGAAACTTACACTTCAAATAATACAAGAATTTTGAATTCTTTACTTAATGCTGAAGTTAGAAGATTTGCAAGTGAAGCTCGTTTAGTTAAAGCGAAAGAAGGAATGAAAGCTGTCGAGGAACTTAAAGATTCTTATATGAAGAGATTCTATAAGGCACTCATCTCATGCTATGGAATTCCTCCAAAAACATTTGATCTTAAATACACAGATGATAAAGGACAATTCCAATGTGTTAAGGGATTCACTCCTAAATCATTCTTTGAAAAATATGTTGGAACTAAGATTGATGAATACATTTCATGTATCAATGCTCCAACAAAATCAAAACCATTCAATAAATCTTATACAGTTAAGTATTTAGGAAATGTTGAAGGCGGCAAAATTGTTAAACATTTGAATCTTCCAATGGAAAGACTAAAAGAACTTATTATCCAACAACTTAAAGATGGTGAAATCGTTTGGTTTGGTTCTGACGTCTCAAGTTATGGTGATAGACTTCGTGGTGTTTGGGATGATAATGAATTTGATTACAAATCATTACTTAACCTCGACATTAAGATGGAAAAAGGAGAATCTTTGGATTTCCGTTCATCCGCAATGAACCACGCAATGTGTATTACAGGTGTAGCCTTTGATGAAAAAGGTGTTCCAACAAAATGGAAGATTGAAAACTCATGGGGTAATGATAGAGGAAAAGATGGTTACTTCATTATGTCCGCAAGCTGGTTTGATCAATATACATATCAAGCCGTTGTAAACAAAAAGTATCTAACTAAAGAAGAGTTAGAAGCTTATGAAGCTGAACCAATCGAATTAAAACCTTGGGATCCAATGGGCTCATTAGCAGACTAATTATAAAGGAGTAATTTATGTATAAATTAGTTATGATTAGACATGGTGAATCAGAATGGAATAAATTAAATTTATTCACTGGTTGGACCGACGTAGAGTTATCAGAAAAAGGTGTCATGGAAGCACACCGCGCTGGTAAGACTCTCAAAGAAGAAGGATATGATTTTGATATTGTATTTACTTCTATGCTCAAAAGAGCAATTCACACAATGAACAATGTTTTATTTGAACTTGATCGTGAATGGCTCCCAATTATCAAAACTTGGAGACTTAATGAAAGACATTATGGTGCTCTTCAAGGTTTGAACAAAGCTGAAACAGCTGAAAAGTATGGTGAAGACCAAGTGAAGATTTGGAGAAGAAGCTATGATTGCCCACCTCCAGCACTTGAAGAAAAAGATCCACGC
>JAEEGH010014311.1_pt1 | contig 17420 bp, 12 predicted proteins | sample 9134181 | NCBI WGS metagenome assembly JAEEGH01 (sample SAMN16246544, study PRJNA631951) | gut metagenome | biome: gut microbiome; feature: rumen; material: DP-attached | host: Bos | place: Iran: Karaj | collected 2018-10
CCAAGGGTCGCAAGCGCCTCACCGTGAGCGACACCATCTACAAAAAGTAGGATTGGCTCATAGCCTCGTTGCGCTCCTATAGGCTGCCTAACCAGCCAGCTTATCGGCAAGTAGCCGTCCATGGGAAATTTATCCGCACGCCGTCTTTCACGATGCGTTGGATTGAAAGCCCGGACGGTTTTTGTCGTTTTTGCTTTTTGGCAAAAAAGAAGAATGGTAACGCTGTTTACCGCAACAAGTGCCGTAGATTACTGCGGCCCCTGTTTTTTGAAAGGGTTCCCCATATTGCCAAGCCCGTGTGGGCTATGATCATTGTGAGCGACAATTCCGAAGTCATGTCTTCGGAGCGCATGCGCGAATCGGCGCTCAAGGTGTTCAAGAAGATGGAATGGACCGATGGCTTGGATGCACAGGGTTAACGAGGTTCTGAAGGGCGCATTGATTGTGCCTATCCGGCTATACCAGATTATTCACCCTTTCTTTTTTCATGGGGTGTGCAGGTTCCAGCCGACATGTTCGCAATACGCGATAGAAGCAATCAAGGTGCATGGTGTGTTCAAAGGTTTCTATCTTGCGGTTTTTAGAATTTTAAGGTGCAACCCGTTTTGCAAGGGCGGCTATGACCCGGTCCCGCCCAAAAAGGAAAAGTGATGAACAAGAATACTCTCATCGGATCCATCCTTATCGGTGCCATCATGATTTGGTGGTTCATGACGACCAGCGCGAACAACGAAGCTGCCGAAAAGGCGAAGCTCGCAAAGCAAGCCGCAGCCAAGGAAGCTGTCGCCCAGGTCGCTGATTCTGCCGAAGCTCCGTCTGCAAACGGACTCGTGCTTCCGGGCTCTACGGCCGAAGTCAAGGCCGCTCCGGTTCTCGGTGCCGCAGGCGAAGCTGCTGCCGATAGTGCCGTGAAGGATTCCACGGTTGCCGCAAGCGACTCTGCCGCAGCTGAAGCTCCGAAGCCGATTGCCCAGCGCACTGTTACGGTCGAAACCGACAAGTTTATCATGACCCTTAGCAATAAGGGCGGTAAGGTTCAGAGCGTTATCGTAAAGGCCCTGCCGGATTCCGCAGGCCATTTCCCCGAACTCATTCAAGATACGACTCTCGGCGCCCTCGACTTGAAGCTCGGCGGTGCAGACCTTTCCGATGTCATGTTCAATGTCGAAGCTCCGGAATGGATCAATGTCGAAAACGATACCACGGTGCAGTTTGTCTTTACCGATGCCAACGGCAACCAGCTGGTACGTAGCTACGGCTTCACCAAGGTCGGCGTCGCTGTTCGTCAGGTGAACAAGTTCAAGGGTTTCCGCGTCGACAACTACGAGCTCTCCTGGAAGGGTGGCATGCGTGAAACCGAAGAATTCCCGAAGGGCAAGAGCTTCGGCGGTACAAGCTATTTCTTTAGCGAAGTGATTTTCAAGAACAACGAAATCACCGAACGCGAAACCTTCTCCGACGCCATGACTTTTGACAACGCCAACTACTATTGGGTTGGCATGCGTCGTAAGTATGTTGCCATGTCGGTACAGTTCGATTCTCCGGTGCCCGCCCAGGTGAAGGGCAAGCACATTAACTTGGCTACCGAAGGCAATCCTGACCCGGGTACTTACAGCCTCTCTATTGCAGACAACGTGCGCGGTGATTCTGTTGCTTACAACTTCATGGTGCTCCCGCTGGAATGGGCCGAAGTCGAAGCTCTCGGCCAGGGCTACGAAAAGATCATCGTGACCGGTTCCAAGTGGTTCCCCGGTTCCAGCGTGTGGTTCGTGTGGATTTGCGCCATGCTTCTCAAGCTGCTCAAGTTCTTCTACTCGATCATTCCGAACTACGGTGTCGCCATTATCCTCGTGACCTTCATTGTCCGCGGCATTACGACTCCGTTCACCATCAAGCAGCTCAAGTCGACCTCCGCCATGAGCAAGCTCAAGCCGCAGCTCGATGAAATCAACGTGAAGTACCGCAGCGATCCGCAGAAGAAGCAGGCCGCTGTTATGGAACTCTACGCCAAGAACGGTGTGAACCCGCTCGCTAGCTGCACCGGTGGCTGCCTCCCGATGATTATCCAGATGCCGATCTTCATGGGCCTTTTCTTCGTGCTCGGCCGCGCCGTTGAACTCCGTGGCATGCCGGCATTCCTCTGGATTACCGACCTTAGCCGCAGCGACGTGATTTTCCACGGCTTCAGCATTCCGTTCCTCATGCCCGATGGCCTTGCTCTCCTCCCGTGGATCATGGTGGTCACCACCTACTTCCAGACCAAGGTGACCATGAGCGGTAACGGCGCCATGGATCCTGCCCAGCAGAAGATGATGGTGTGGATGATGCCTGCCATGATGTTCCTGTTCAGCGCGGTGATGCCCTCCGGCCTCGTGCTCTACTGGATTGTGTCTAACTTCTGGAGCATTATTCAGTACAAGATTATTCGCCGCGATAACGGCAATAACGGCCCGAAGACTGTGAACGGCAAGAAGGTCGTTGACGCCGAAATCGTGAAGTAATTGGCAAAATAGGCCGAAATTGCCATCCTGAGCCTGCTAAAGGATCAAAAAAGGCATTTAACCCCCGGAAACGGGGGCTTTTCTTATTTACGGATGTTTACAAATGATAGATTCTGTAATGTATTTGTAAGAAAACTATATTTGTTAACGAATATAAACAGGGGATTCCTTATGAAAAAGATTCCGGGTTTTTATGCGTTGTTCACGGCCATCCTGATGGCCTTGTCTGCTACGTCTTATGCGGCGGATGGGACGAAGTATTTCTGCTTAAAGGAAATTAAAGACCAGTATGATTATCCGGTGCAATTGGAATTTCGCCAGGTAGAATCCGGTGACGCAGATGAAACCTGCTTCGAGTATTGGTTCGATGAGACTAAGTCGAATCCGGCTAATTCGACAGACCCGATGCCAGATGCTTATAGGTTTATTCAGCATTGGTTGGGCATGTACATGAATCCTGTTGTATTGAAATCGGATATCGCGTTTGCTGGGCATAATAGTGATGGTTGTATTGATTCCCATGATGCATTTAAGGGCAAGTATTTGGAATTGAGCGAAGGCCGCGGCCTTTGGAGTGAGAGTGGAAAGAACTATACGATTTCGGGCCTCTGCTATGCTTCAAATCAAGCTAATGAAGGCATCGGCTTTGTTAGCATAACGAATGGTTCGAGCTCTGGTATTTCGAATGTCAAGTTCTCGGATGTTTACTTTGAAATGACAGGTAGCGGTTCGCATGCGGGAGTTGTGTATCTTGATTATGAATATTATCCTAATTCATTCGACGGCATCGATATCGAAGACTCCTACTTTGAGGCGGATTATGCAGGTGCTCTTGTTGGCTATACCCTAAATTATAATGGGAATATAGAGAATGTAACGGTAAAAAACGTGACTATAAACAGCGACTATCATGCGGGTGCTGTCACGGGTTATATTGAAGGTGGTTTCGTAACCTTAAAAAATGTGGCTGTAACCAAGAGTAAGGTTGAAAGTGAAACTAATGCTGGCGGTCTTGTTGGCTTTACCGATGGTTCGATTTCGATAACGAAGTCTTATTATCAGGGTTCCGTGTCGTCTAAATCTATAGCGGGTGGCATTGTGGGGCTTATTTCTGGTGGTGGTACTGTTAAGATTAACAATACTTTTTCGAATGGCCACATTACGGGTGGAGCAATTCAGGGGGCAAGTGCAGCCGGATATATTGTCGGTTCTATAGATACGCCGTTTAACTATAGCAGCAATGTCACCCTGTACAACAACTTCCACTTTGGCGATGACATGGTGGAGAAGGGTGTGGGTGGCGATAGATTTTATGCGGATGGGTTAGTTTGGTCTGAGGGCTATTCCTATGGAAATGCCAACATTTATGCCAATGTGCGCAATGCTACAGGAACGTTGACTGCAACGGGACCTTTGAATTACTACATGAATGAAAATTATGATTGTTCTGCTGGCTGTGGTTATGTTAGTGGCAATTATGTTGATTTCTTTGCTGGAGAACTTGGACAACCTTTGACGCGTAATGCAAATGGTGTCGCTGCGGAAGCTGACATGACGTCTGGACTTTTTGCAGCTCTGTTGAACTATAATTTGGAATCTAACAGCGAATCTGCCCTGTGGGTCAGCAATGTCGAAAATGATGGACTGCCGACATTTGCAAAATCTTCTGACTATCCGAATCGCTTGGTGGTCGTGCAGATAAAAGATCTCTCTAGTGAGCAGAAGGCTACTCTTGGTCTAGTGGATAACTACACTCGATTCGTGACAGACTTGAATTCTCAAAATTATTATACGGAAGTAATGGCTTCCGGTTTTTCTACTTACACCGAAGCTAATGGTAAATTGAACTCTAATGGTGTTGATAAGATTGAGGCGGTAAAGGAGGCGGTTGCCGCAAATGCAAATCTGAATAAAGATTTTGTTTCGTTTGTTGATGCTGCTGGCAATCCTGTTTCGCTAACGGATGAAATTTCATCAAGCCTGATTTGCGAAACTCCCGTGGCATATGATATCGTGTATCGGTATTGCGATGGTGATCCTAGCTTGGGAACGTCGAACTGTGCCAATATAGACAATATTGTTGACAAGACCTTTATTTTCATGGCTCCGAGGGTGAATCGTCTTTTTTCAAATGCTTCTCTTAAAAAGATTGTGATTCCGATGGTCTTTGAACTTGGAAAGTCGACGGGATTGCAGTATGATGTTGCATTTCTTGATGAATATGATTATTCGATAACGGTTGGCACTCCTATAACATTGACCTCGAATATGGCGTACTGGTTGGCTTATGAAGTGATTAATGATAGTTATAGTCGTGCTGAAGATGTTAAAAAGATTGTTCTGACCTATTATCCGTCGACCTATTCCATTACTGCAAATTCGTCAATAAATATCGAAGTCCAAAATCCAGAAGCAGTCAAGTTTACTCTCGAAATGAGTGGTGATGCGGCAGATGGGTCGTCGCATGAGATAGTTGGTGCAGTTTCAAACGTTAATCAAAATACTCTAACGCCTGGTAATATATCTGTGCCCCTTACAAGGTATCTCAAGGTAAAGGATATTGAGTGCAATACGGGCTATACTTGTGATGGAACTTATTCTATTTCGTTCCGTGCAACGAAGCAAGTTGTTTGTGCCGATGGAGAAAATCCGGCTGAAACAGAAGTGGATTACTCTGCAACGGCAGATGAAATTCTTGCCGGTGTGAGCGGAGATTGTTCTGCATCAACATGGCATGTCGATGGCTTGAAGAGTAAATATGGTAGTGAAGATGGCGATGAAGTAGACCTTACAAATTCGTTGATTGCTCGCGAAATGGATCATGGAATAACCACAGCTTTCTTGACGGTTACGCCTAATTTTGTTGCAGGTCCGTTCTATGTGACTTATGACTTGAATACAAATGCGGATAAGAAATATCTCTATTTCCCGGTTGATGCCAAGGAAAGTGAAAAACTGGAATTTTCTAAAACGGTTCATTCGGTTAGCTTGTGGCAACCATACAATACGAACCTTATGTGCTTTGATGGCTGGTCTGTTACGGATCCACTTGTTAATACGCCTCAGGATAAATACAAGGATTTTTCTGAAGCGAATGCGATACAGGAAAACTTGAGTATGGATCCTGATGCTCCTACAACGCTTTATGCGAACTGGAGTACCTGCGTAGATGCACCTGCAACTAAGATTACGATTGCAAACGGCAACACGAAAGCGACGCTTAATTTAAAACAAACTTTTGATGGAGTCGTTTACGAACATATGCTGGATGACCAGAATATAGTTCTTGCCGGTGGAATTTATGAGTTTACTATTGATGATGAAAATAGTGCGGTTTCGTTTGGCTACGCAAAGGGAGATATAACAGCTTCGGTTGAAGTGACTAAGAATGATGGTTCTGTATCTACGCCGGAAGATATTACGCTCTCGGGAAATGTTGTTGTGATGAGTACTCAGAATGATAACCAGCAAAAGCCTTCTCAGAATACCGTATATAGCCTGAAGATGGAATCAGCTGCAGTTCCGTTGAATTTGGTATTCAATGTGAATACGGAAGATATGGTGTTCTATGGTAATGACTGGAAAAAGGCTGCATATGATGTTTATGTAAATGGTGCTGAAAATCCGTTGCCGCAACATATCGCTACTTTCGGGAAGTGCTTTCATGGATGGTCTACGATTTTCAATGGTCGAGATGCTTATACCTCTTTGAGTGACGATGCTTTCTTGATGATGCTGGAACAAGCTTCTCCTGAAGAAGAGACTGTGGTTGATGAAGATCATGGAACAACTTCGACTAGACAGGTTTACAAACTATACGCCATTTGGGATGCCGCTTGTACTCCTCCTGCAACGTATACCGTATCGACAGATGTTGACGAAGAAGAGGGCGTTTTCAAGATTTATCAGGTTGTTGACAAAGAAACGAATTCTCGTGTTGTTAAGAAGGGAACGTCGATTGAGCAACTTAAGAGTGATGATTACGAGTTCTATGTCGAATTCGTGCCGGGAGTCATGTATCATAAGACGAATACATTCGAAATGACTGCTGTGTATACGAATGGAACAAGTTCTACGCCGGTAGAAACGGAAACCATTACAAATCCGTATGTGTTCAATACTCTTTCAACGAAACCTGTAGGTGCTACGATGGTGTCTTTGACTGCTTCTGGTTATGAAGAAAACGTGTATAATCTTTTCTTCTCGGAAAATGTTGATTTCGATGATGGGATCAAAGTTTTCTATAGTGATGATTGGGTCTCTAAAGCGACTCTTGACATGGCTGTAAATCCGTCTTATACATTCCCGCATTTGTATCGCAAGGATAAGTGCCAAGACGGTTTTGCCTTCAGTGAAACGGCAACGAAGGGGTACAAAAACGCAACAAGCGCTGAGTTCGTTAAGGAATACAATGCGTATATGGAAAATAATCCATATGATGAATCTGTGACGCTTTATGCCGTGTGGCGAGACTGTGGAAAAGAACAACCGACATATAAAATTACATCGGCTGATGCTGACAAGGGAACTTTGGTTCTATGGCAACCGCATAGAACCAAATTGGCTGAAATCGATTGGAATCTTTATGCTGGTGATATGGAACAAATGTTAGTCAGTTGGGACATGAATGCGTTCGCGGTTGATGCCAAAGATGGCTTAGAAATACCTGCTTATGATGATATTTCGTTTAGATTGTATTTCTATATGACCGAAGATGCTGAATATGACTACAAGCTGGATACGGCAAATGTGCCATTTGCATATCGAGCCTCTGCAACGGATGCGTGGAGTACTGTTCAGAATGATGTTATTACACCAAATGCAAATGTGATAATTAAGGCTCCGATGCTTAAGGGTAAATATTTCTTTGTCTATAATGATAATACGGATGCCAATGTGTTCTACACTTCGTTTGCGATTGCTGGCCGTAAGGGAAATTTTGTGTCGTATCTGTATGGCGGTGATTTGCGGAATTACGAGTACTATGGTCGTACAGATGCGTGTATCAGCGGATGGACTCTTTCGGCTGACGATTCCCAAAATATCTATGAAAGGGTGGATTACAGCTTGTTGAAGTTGCTTGAAAGCAGTGGTTATACAGATGAGGTTCAGGTGTATGCAGTATGGGATGAAAGCTGCACGCAAGAAAAATTTACGGTTGCTTCGAAAATGGATGATTATGGGGTCTTTAAAGTCTATTATGTTATGAAGGATGAAGAAGATACGGTTTGGTTTGATGTGGGAAAAGATGGACTTGAAATACCCACGTTTACACGAGAAATCGGATTTAAGTTTGTCCCTTCGGAAGGCTTTAGTGTGAATGATTCCATTTATGGTGTTGATGCCGATGGTGATACTTTAATGCGCATTGCTGAAGATGAAATGTTCAACATAGAACCGGGACAGAAAGACTTTTGGCTCTCGGTTGCAACCGGTATTTCTTTTGTCCGTGTTGCTTTGGATGAAAATTCCAAGGATTCGGTGTTCTTCGGTAGCGATTGGACCGAGGAATTGACTAGCGACAATCCGGATTCCGCCATGGTGCTTCCGACGATTGTCTACAATGCCGAAAAATGCCTGGCTGGTTGGACAACCGATCCGGAATCCGATGAGTTGCTCACCGTGATTGATAAGGACTTGCTGAGCAAATTGCGTGCAAAGGGCAGGAGCCAGGGAGTTGATGTCCGTGAACTGCTTTATGCCAAGTGGACCACGAATCTTGACAGCTGTGCCGGTGCCTTTATGAAGTTGGCGGTTGAACAGGAAAATGGAAGTATCTGGTTTGCTGAAGGCGACAAGGACAAGACCATTGAACGCCGCTTTACCGAAGAGGGAACCATGTTTGTTCCCATGGAATTGAATGGTCGCAACTTTAGGGTGCGGGCGATGGGTGCAGACACCTCTGTTTACGTACTAGATTCTCTGGTGGTGATGCGTGATGGCAATGTTGACACGGTACTCCATGTGGGTGACTACATGCCTGAGATTTTGGATAATGTGACTCTCAAGGCTTACTTTGGCTGGAAAAACAAGACAAAGCTTGATTTTGCGAGAGCGCGTTTGGATAGTACCGGCTGCATGTTCATGTTGAGCTTTACGGCTAGCGATTTCGAAGTTCGGCGCAAGGTCTCTGCAAAGGTGCAGGTTGTCGATATTGTAAAGGATTCGATTGTCACTCAATCTGTATTTGGTGATTCTGTTGCCATGGGCTTTGATACAACCTTTGTTTTCCGCATGAAGAAGCCGGGTAACTACAGGATGGTCGTGACTCTCGAAGACAAGACCGGTGTGAAAGAGAAATTCAGTAGAGAAATCTCGGTCGATCCTGTAATATCTTCTATTGCGGCGGATAGCTGGCAGATGCTTTCGCTTTCGGCGGTGGATATGTCCGCGGTTACATGGGATGGCGACCAGGTATTCTATTGGTGGGATGAATATGGTACGGGTGAATTCTGGCAATATAAGCAGCTGACCAAGAACGATTCGTTGGATGCAACTCGTGGTGTGTGGTACAACTCGCTGGAAGGTCGCCCGCTTCCGCTGCGCGATGAAATCGATGATGAAGGCGAAGACTTTGTCTGGGAACTGGATAAAGCAAACTCGGGTTGGAATATGGTTGCAAACCCTCATGGTTGGGCCGTGAATCTGTTTGCGAACTACCCGGATGCGGCCAAGGATATCGATGAAAATCCGGATGTACTATTCTGGAGCTGGAATACCACGACCGGCCAATATGATCCGAAGTTCGAGGAAATTGGCCCTTATGAAGCGGTGTGGGTTCAGGTTTCCAAGGATACCAAGTGGAAGGTTTCTGCAGCTCCGGCGTTCAAGGGTGAATCCAAGGCTGTCGAAAAGTCTCGGTCTCTTGCGAAGTCAAAGACTAAAGACCGTTGGACATTGCAGGCCAAGCTTTTGGACAAGAATGGCAAGCAGGATTCCTGGAACATTCTGGGTGCCGGCTTGAATCCGTTGACAACCGAAGAACCTCCCGAAAGCATGGCTGACCATGTGAACCTTTCTATTGTCGATGGTAAGCGAGCTCTTGCAAAGTCTATTAAGGAAGCGTCTGATGAAATGGAATGGACCATTGCCTTGTCGGCGTCCAGTGATCGCATTGGTTACCTGAGCTTTGATGGTGTTGATGGTGTGAATGCTTTTGGTTACCATGTGTTTTTGACGGTTGACGGTAATACGACCGAAATGCAGAACGGCGTGCCGCTTAAGGTTTATCTGAAGTCGACGGCCAAGACGGCGACGGTGCGCGTGGCGCCTGCAGACCGTGTAGTCGCTCAGAATACGCTCAAGGGCCTGCGCATGGCAAGGCTCGGAAACCATCTGCGTGTGTCCTTTGAAGCTTCCGAAGGCCTTGCCGGCACCAATGCCCGCGTCGACATTCTGGACATGAAGGGGCACGTGATGTCTACGGTCACGGCCAAGACGTTGGACGGTTCCAACGCATTGGTGCTGGACGCTCCGCAAACGGGTCTGTACATGCTCCGCGTCCGCGCAGGCTCCGAACAGCAAGCCAAGAAAATTGTGGTGAAATAAAAAGCCGCGGCACGAAATTATTCCACAAAAAAATCCCTGTTTATCAGGGATTTTTTTGCTGAAAAAGCTTGCTATAACTCGATTAGGATGCCGGCTTGCACGTAGGCATAACCTTTGCCTTCATGATCAAGGAATTGGTAGCCGCCCATGATCATAATCGACGAGTAGTCTCCATTCTTGATGTCGAAACCGCCGCCGGCGCGCCAGAACATTTGGTGGTTAGAACCGAACAGATAGCCCCAATCGCCCGTAGCCACGGGAAGCGTGCGGCTACCGATTGGCAGGCGAATCCAGACGCTGCCCGAAACGGGAATCAGGCTCACGTTGTCAATTTCCTGGTAACCCGAACCGATGCCGAAAAAGAGCATCTGATCGATGGGATACCACAAGTGGCCATAAACGTTCAGATTGAAAGATCCGATGTCACTTACGTGATTCACTACGCCACCCTGCACGTCCATGGTAAACGCATTCGCCGGCACAACGGCGAATGCTAAAGCAAACAAGATGGCAGAGAAAGTCTTTTTCATACCTACAATATAACTCAAAAGAATGACCCCCTGTCTACTTCCTACCAATATTACTCGTCGCTGCGGGCTTCTCGAGCCCAGCCGCCGCTCTTTTCGGGCTTGAAGGCCATAAAGAAACCTTTAAGCATAGCGTAGTTCATCGAAAGGAAATAGTAACCGCTCGGGACAATCTTAAGCAAGGCCACCAAGAACGCAAGCGTCATTGCGCCGAAAGAAATCTGATAGAAGATTCCGCTAGTAAGTAAGCAGGCGTTGGCCGCGAACAAGAGAATCAAGATGTGCGGCGAGAACCAGCGCAGAATCTTGTGCGAGAAGAACAAGTAAGCGAGCAACGGGTGCAGCGGATTCAACAGCGGCAAGTAAGAGAACAAGAAGTTGAAATTCGCACGGCCGATACGCACCTTGCGGCGGAATTCGCCGCTGGATTCCTTGGAAGTCTGTTCGGTGCCGATGGCGCTTGTTACGAAGGTGCAGTAGAAACCTTTTTCAAGAACCTTGGTTGTCACGAAGAAGTCGTCCATGACGCTCTTCTTGACCGGCAGTTCCGTATACAGTTCGCGGCGGATTGCATAGAGGGCGCCGTTGCCGCCAATCAGCATATCGAGCACGCCTTCGAACTTCTTGATTTCAGATTCCAAATCCCAGTAAGAACTTTCGCCGCGACCCAACGTAGAACCGCTCTTGTCCGAAAGAATCAAGTGACCGCAGGCGCAGCCGATTTTCTTGTCCCGGAACGGAATCACGAGTTTACGCACCACATTCGGGAAGAACATCGTATTTGCATCGCAGAAGAGCAAGATGTCGTTTTTCGCAATCTTGTTCAAACGGTTCAGCATGGCGGCCTTGCCTGCATTTTTCGGGGCCTTCACCAGCGTAATTCCCTGCGATTCATAGCGGGCGATGATTTCGGCGGTTTTGTCAGCAGAACCGTCGTCACCAATCAAGACTTCCAGCTTGTTCTTGGGGTAATCGAGTTCCAGAATATTTTGAATCTTGCGCTCAATTACCGCCTCTTCGTTGTAGGCCGAAATAAGAATCGACACCGTGGGCAGTTCGGCATTGCCTTGTTCCGGTGACTTGCGGCGCTTGAAGATTTCGCTTACGAAGGGGAGTGTCATCGGGAACAGCAGGTAGCAATGTACCAGCAAGAAAATCATCAGCCAAAAGACGATTTGTGCGTAAAAAAGGAATTGTTCGTTCATCGAGCCATCCACTCCTTCTCTTTTTCAAGGAACTGGTATAACATGTACTGCAACTCTTGTGGCGACATGGAATCAGTCACCGTCAAAATGCTCATGCCCTTGGGAGCCACAAGCACAAAAGCAGGAAGCGCATTCAGTTCCCACACATCAAAATAGCAACGTTGCACCGTCTTCTTTTGGCCATCGCACATAATGGAATCCTGCGAATCGGCGTTAAGCTTAACGGCATAAAAGCGGGTATTCAAAAGCGAAGATACCGTGGGGTCGCTATATACATTCGCATCCATTACGCGGCATGGAATGCACCAGTCCGCATACAAATCCACAAATATCAGCTTCGGGCCGTTCTTTGCTTTTTCCAAGGCCGTCTCGTAGCTCATCCAGTGAACCGTTGATTTAGGCAAAGCTTTTTTTGCGGGAACCGCATCATTCAAGGGCGCTGCAAAAGTGGCCGACACGCAAAGTGCGACAAGCGTCAACAAACGTAAAATCAACGTACTCCTCCTTTATGCGCGGGCATTTGAGGCATCACCTTTCGACTCGGCGATATGTTTACAGGAGGCTTTTTCGCAGAAGTGTCTGCGGCCTCAGCGTTTTCGGGCGGAGGAGCCAACAGCGTATCAAGGCGAGCGTTAACCGCTTTCTGAAAGGGCACCCACTGACGTTCGTCATTCAATATTTCGTCAGTCTTTGCTAGGAACTTTTCACGGGTGTAGCCTGCAGCCTTCAAGGCGTCTTGACGCACCAAGCGACCCATCGGTGCATCCTTGCCGTAGGTCATGTCTATGACACGCATCTCTACATACAAGTCTACGAATTTCTGGTCGACGGAGACTTCGCCGCTACAGCCGACCATGTTGAAAACAGAAAACAAAAGAAGCGCAACGGCAAAAACCGCACGCGCCCCCATCGTCTTGTTTTCGACTAAAGCCATAGACACCTATTTACTGCTCGTTTTCTTCCAGAGCGTTTTCGAAAAGGCCTTCCACGTATTCAGCCTTGCTGAAAGGCACCAGCTGGTCGATGCGTTCGCCCATGCCAATCCAGCGGATAGGAATCTGGAGCGAGCTTGCAATCGAGAGCACGGCGCCGCCACGGGCCGTACCGTCAAGCTTGGTCACCACAAGGCCGGTGAGCGGGAAACTCTGGTTGAAAATCTTCGTCTGGTTGATGGTATTCTGTCCGGTGTTGCCGTCGATTACGAGCCACATGTCGTGCGGCATGTCGGGGCTTACCTTCTTGATGACGCGGACAATCTTCTTAAGTTCTTCCATCAAGTAGTCTTTGTTGTGCAGACGGCCGGCGGTATCGATCAATACCACGTCGCAGCCGCGGGCCACAGCCGCATTGCAAGCATCGAACGCCACAGCCGCAGGGTCAGAACCTTCCTGATGCTTCACGAATTCGGCGCCCGAGCGTTCTGCCCAAGTTTCAAGCTGGTCGATGGCTGCAGCACGGAACGTATCGCAGGCCGCAATCATCACCTTCTTGCCTTCGTCTTTAAGGCGGGCGGCAAGTTTACCGATCGTAGTCGTTTTACCGGCGCCGTTCACGCCAATCACAAGTACAACGTGCGGCTTGCCCTTGAGTTCAAACGGCGGCGGATCCTTGAGCAGGCGTTCCGCTTCGTTGCGCATGATGTCAAGCACCTGTTCAGTCGTCAGCGACTTGCCCAAGGCCTGTTCGCGCAAAGCATCCGTCAAGAGGAACGCAGCTTCGACGCCCACGTCGGCCTTGATCAAGTGTTCTTCGAGTTCCTCAAGAGTGTCGTCTGTAATTTTGCCTGCACCGACAATACCCTTGAGTTCGCCCATCAAGGCGTCGCGGGTCTTGGCAAGGCCACTTTTAATGGCAGAAAAAAGTCCCATTCAAAAATTTCCGTAAAATCGTTAAACGATGCTTTCGACCTTGTCGACCAGGCCGTAGGCCTTGGCTTCTTCGGCGCTCATAAAGTTGTCGCGTTCCGTATCGCGGTCGATTTCTTCCATGGTGTGGCCAGAGGTTTCAGCAAGAATCTTGCCCGTAATGTTACGGATACGGAGCATTTCTTCGGCCTGAATCTGGATATCGCTTGCAGGGGCGACAATTTCACCGTGAATGAGCGGCTGGTGAATCATGATGCGGGCATTCGGCCAAGCATAACGCTTGCCCTTCGCACCCGAAGTCAAAAGCACGGCGCCCATGGAGGCTGCCTGGCCGCAGCAAACCGTGACCACATCGCTCTGGATAGCGTTCATGCAGTCATAAATGGCAAGGCCGCTAGAAATCACGCCACCCGGGCTGTTGATGAAGAAATAGATGTCTTCGTGGTTCAGAGAATCCAGGTACAAGAGTTCCTTCACAATACGTTCGGCGCTTTCGTCATCGACACCGCCCCACAAGAAAATTTTGCGCTTGGAGGCAAGGAATTCTTCAGCCTTCTTCATGATCTCGGAAGGGGCATTCTCTTTCTTTTCGTTGCAATCTGCCATAATAAATCCTTTTTGTTCAGGTACAATTTAGAAAATTCAATATATTATCGTCTTTTCGTACCCGTTTGTAAAGCAGGGATTTTAAAGGATTTGCTTATGATTCCGGCGCAACGCCCTATTTTACGGCCTTGAAGGTTTCGGGGTAAAGCTCTTTTGCAGACTGCATCACCGCTTGACGCGTGGTATCATACTCGTCGCATTTCAGATTAAATCGGTCGTTTTCGACTATATCGAATTCAATCTTGCCGATAGCCGTCGCCTTGCCTTTTTCCACCTTCCACGGAGAGCAATAATAACCAGTGTATCGTTCAGGGTCGGCATTTAAAGGAGTTCGGGTCCGCTCAAGCAAAAATGTTTCGTAATGAAAAAGCAGCGTCCTAAACGAATAGGTTCTGTCTTCCAAGAACAGCGAATACAAATGTGTTCCCTTTTTAAGAATCAGTTTTTTATTCGACCTTGCGGCACCATCATCAATAAAAACAGAGGCAGAATCTCTACCCTTCAGCGTGATTTCGACAAACGCAATGCCGTAATCTTGCGGAATGTCCGAAGAGTCCGTCCACACGATAGGCACGAATAACGCGCACCCCGCCAAGAACAAAAGACTGGACAGAAAAAGCAATAAAACTTTCATTCGCATACAAATTCTCCTCTTTGCCAGAGGTAAAAATAACAAAAAACATCATTTGGATAAAAATCTTGCCGCGAAACTAGATTAATACTTTTCTAATTTTCGGATTCTAGGAGGTCTTCTGTGAAAAAGTTTTTTGTGTTGTTGATTGCTACCGCACTGCTCGTAGCATGTGGCGATGAATCTGGTAGCTCCGCGCCTGCTTCGGACCTGAGCGAGAAATCGTCTTCATCGATTGAAATGACAAACGAATCTAGTTCCTCGACGACAGTGAAAAATTCTTCTAGCTCCGTTGGTGGCGACAAGAGCAGTTCTTCAGTCAAAAAAGAAGATTCCAGCAGTAGCGTGGAGATTGCCTCTTCCTCTAGTGTAACGCCGAAGTCGAGCAGCAGTGAAGAAGTTAAGCAATCTTCTTCGAGTGTTGTGGCTTCGAGCAGCAGCGTTGCGGAGTCGAGTAGTAGTTCGTTCGACAAGGCGTTTAAGGGGTCGCTTTGGCGCACTGGCGCGTATAAAGCATTTGTAGACCCCCGTGACAACCGTGAATACTATTACATAGAAATAGCGGGTGAAGATACAGCCGGCAATGCTGCCACAATCAAGGTGATGGCCGAAAACTTGAATGTCGGTGAAAAAGTATATGGCTTTGAAGATCAAGAAGATGATGCGAAAATAGAGCGCTACTGTTATGATGATGACACCACCAACTGTAACAAGTACGGTGGCCTTTATCAGTGGGCCGAGATGATGCAGTTGCCATTCGAGTGCAATACAAAAAGCTGTGCCAATTTGATTAAGCCGAACCACCAGGGAATTTGCCCCGATGGCTGGCGCTTGTTGACCTACAATGACTATTACATTGTTGTGCATGCCAATAACAATGAAGATGGCGTGGAGGGAACCCGTGCTGGTCGCTTTGGCGGTAGCAATGATAGTGGCTATAGCCTTATTAGCACGGGGTATCTTTGGGATCATTCGTTTACGAACGTAGAAAATGGTACATATTGGCATTATCCTGTAGAAAGCGAACAATATAATGGAATTGCTTCTAAGGTAAGTTCGCAATGGAGAACTGCAACTGGAAATTCTTATGATGATTCGTATAAGACTCAGGGGTTTTCTGTCCGTTGCGTAATGGTTGAATAACGGTTTTAATTAAGTCTAAACAGAAATCACGTTAGTGATTTCCAATCCGTGTGGCTCCCTTGTTCCTTTTTTATGCATCAAAGGAGATCCCGCACCGAGTGCGGGAAGACAGTGGGCCGGGGCGTTGCGGGGCGGCGAGCGCCCGCAGAGGGGGTAACGGCAGACACGGCGATAGCCTGGCCGCAAAGCGAACATTCCGGAACGGCCATGTGAGCGTGCGGAGCAGGCTGAGCCGTGGCTAGAGTTAGGGGGACCCCTCCCCCTTCAACATAAGCATATTTTTTTTCAGTTTTATGTTCCATTGCCCATAAAAAATATACATTATGGGTGTAAACCCTTATTTTTAGGACACTTATGGCATTTATTCGTGCAATTTTATACTACTTGTTCATTGGAGTAGGGCTTTTCGTTGTCGGTCTTCCGTTCATGTTTTACAAGGGCGTGCTTTGCAGGCGCTGGGCAGACAGCACCCGCATATGTATCCCATTTTTCCAGGTTTTATTCAGGTTGTCGGGAATCAAGGTCGAAATCGAAGGCAAGGAAAATATTCCGGACCATAAGAAGTTCGTGCTCATTGCCAACCACCAGAGTTTTTTGGACATCAACGTGATTTGGCCCTCGATTACCATGACCTCGTTCATTGCGAAGGCGGAACTCTGGAAAATTCCCGTGTTCGGTTGGGTCTTGACTAAAATCGGCTGCATTCCGGTGCACAGGAACCCGCGCAAGAATTTGGGCATGGGTGCCACCGTGAAAAAGCGCCTCGAAGACAACGTGACGATTTCGGTGTTCCCCGAAGGCCACCGCAGCAACGACGGACACATGCTCCCGTTCCAGAACGGCATTTTCCGCATGGCGAAAGAAAACGAATTTCCGCTCTTGCCGGTGACGATTGTCGATAGCGGCAAGCGACTTTCCAAGACCAAGTGGGCGCAGACTCCGGGTGTGGTCAAGATCGTGGTACACCCGCTGCAGACGCCCGAAAGCTTTAGAGACAAATCCGTCGCCCAGTTGCGCGACGAGATGCACAACATGATTTCATCGGCGCTGCCTTACAGGCAGAACAGCCAACAGGAGGCTTAGTATGGCCCAGCATTTACCTAGTGAAGAACAGATTATTGCCATTTTACGTGACGAACCCATGGTCGGTAGCCGCCTGCGTAGCGCACTCGGTCTCCCCAAAAAGCAGAAAATGGCCTTTAAGCAGATGCTCGCCGACATGGTGGACCGCGGGCTTTTGAAGCGTACCAGCCACAAGGAATACCAGCTGGGCGATGGCGAAACTGTCGAAGAAAAACGCGAAAAGCGCGTGAAGAAGATTGCGGAACAGTACCCCGAAGACAACCGCCGCCTGGGCGCACGTAGCCGCCGACAGACGGGCAAGGAAAATGAGA
>JAEEGH010014313.1_pt1 | contig 17417 bp, 13 predicted proteins | sample 9134181 | NCBI WGS metagenome assembly JAEEGH01 (sample SAMN16246544, study PRJNA631951) | gut metagenome | biome: gut microbiome; feature: rumen; material: DP-attached | host: Bos | place: Iran: Karaj | collected 2018-10
ACCGTTCCATTTCATTTTAAGTCTGGGCTCGTTCTTAACTATAGCTACCTGAGTTGCTTCAAGATTCTCTTTGAAAGCTAATTCTTTGAATCTTTCGGCATCTTCGGGAGCTACAACAACAGCCATTCTTTCCTGCGATTCGCTGATTGCAAGCTCAGTGCCGTCAAGACCGTCATATTTGCGGGGAACTGCATTGAGGTCAATTTCAAGACCGTCTGCCAGTTCACCTATGGCAACGGATACACCGCCAGCGCCGAAATCATTACAGCGTTTTATAAGTAAAGATGCTTCCTTATTCCTGAAAAGTCTTTGCAGTTTTCTTTCCTCGGGAGCATTACCCTTCTGAACCTCGGCACCGCAGGTCTCAAGTGACTGAAGAGTGTGAGATTTGGAAGAACCTGTTGCACCGCCGCAGCCGTCTCTGCCGGTTCTGCCGCCGAGAAGAATAACAATATCGCCGTCAACAGGGCATTCACGCCGGACGTTTTCTTCGGGTGCAGCAGCAATTACCGCACCGATTTCCATACGTTTTGCAACATATCCGTCGTGATATAATTCGTCAACCTGACCGGTTGCAAGACCAATCTGATTACCGTATGAGCTGTAACCGGCAGCCGCCGTTGTAACAAGCTTTCTCTGCGGAAGTTTGCCCGGAATTGTTTCATTAACCGGTTTAAGAGGGTCTGCCGCGCCCGTAACTCTCATGGCTGCATAGACATAGGACCGACCTGAAAGAGGGTCTCTGATTGCACCGCCTATACAAGTAGCTGCACCGCCGAACGGTTCAATCTCTGTAGGATGGTTGTGAGTTTCATTTTTAAATAACAGAAGCCAGTCTTCAGTTTTACCATCAATGTCAACTTTAATTTTAACTGTGCACGCGTTAATTTCATCGGACTCATCAAGCTTGTCAAGCATACCGCGTTTTTTAAGAACCTTTGCGGCCAATGTTCCGATATCCATAAGATTTATCGGTTTTGTTCTGCCGATTTCTTTTCTTGCTTCAAGATACTCGTAGTATGTCTTCTGCAATGTTACATCTTCAAATTCTACATTGTCAATGATTGTCAGGAATGTAGTATGACGGCAATGATCTGACCAATATGTGTCGATCATCTTAATTTCTGTTATAGTTGGATCTCTCTTTTCAGATGCAAAATAGTCTCTACAGAATCTAATATCATCTAAATCCATAGCAAGGCCTTGCTTTGTCATGAATTCTTTTAATTCTTCATCTTTATATTTTGTAAATCCAGTTAATGTCTTAACTTCAGTTGGAATAGCATAATCTACAACTAATGTCTTTGGAACATCCAAAGCTGCTTCTCTTGCTTCAACTGGGTTTATTACATATTTCTTAATTGTGTCGATATCTGTTTTAGATAATTTACCATTTAGAACATATACTCTTGCTGTTCTAATTAGAGGTCTTTCTCCACAAGAAATGATTTGGATACATTGACTTGCAGAATCTGCTCTTTGGTCATATTGTCCTGGTAGATATTCTGTAGCAAATACGAAATCTCCTTTTGGAACATCAAATGTTAAAATATCTAATTGTGGTTCAGATAGAACTGTCTTTGAAATGTTATCAAATAAATCCTTTTCGATGTTTTCTACATCGTAACGATTAAGTATTCTAACTTCCTTTAGATTTTCAATATTTAATAAATTCTTTAATTCGTTATATAGAGCTTTAGCTTCGTTTGCTAATTCTTCTTTTTTTTCTACATAAACACGATATACCATTTAAACCTCCGCCTTTAGGGCACGTGCGCCAATATCTTTTCTATAATATGCGTTATCAAAATGAATCTTATCTACAAGCTTATATGCTTTAGAAATTGCACCCTTTAGAGTGTCATCAATATCTACAGCACCAAGAACACGGCCACCACTTGTTAGTAATTCGCCTTTATCATTTAGTGTTGCGCCTGCTACATAAACCTTATCTAAAATGTCATTTGCAATATCGATTTTAAATCCTTTTTCATAATGAAGTGGATATCCATTAGATGCCATAACTACACAGCATGCACTCTTGTTTGAGAATTTAACTTCAGTGTTTTCTAAAGTGCCATATGTTGTAGCTTTCATTATTGTTAATAAATCACTCTCTAGAAGTGGTAATACAACTTGAGTTTCAGGATCGCCGAATCTACAGTTATATTCAATAACCTTTGGACCATCTTTTGTAATCATAAGTCCAAAATATAGACATCCTTTGAATGTTCTTCCTTCTTTATTCATAGCATCAATTGTTGGTAAGAAAATCTTTTCCATACAAATTGAAGCAATATCTTTTGTATAGTAAGGGTTTGGTGCAATAGTTCCCATACCACCAGTATTTAAACCTTCGTCGAAATCTTTTGCACGCTTATGATCCATTGAAGATACCATTGGTTTTACAACCTTACCATCAGTGAATGCTAAAACTGAAACTTCTGGTCCTTCTAGGAATTCTTCGATAACAATATTATCTCCGCTCTTTCCAAAGATCTTATCTTCCATCATAGATTTAACTGCATCTTTAGCTTCTTTGATTGTTTGAGCAATAATAACACCTTTCCCTAGTGCTAAGCCATCTGCTTTAACTACGATTGGAGCTTTTTGAGTATCTAGATATTCAAGCGCCTTCTTCTCATCAGAAAATACTTCGTATTTTGCTGTTGGGATATTGTATTTCTTCATTAAATCTTTAGAGAAAGCCTTGCTACCTTCAATAATCGCTGCTGCCTTTGTTGGCCCGAAGCAATCGATACCTTCTTTGTTCAATAAATCTACAAGTCCTAAAACTAGTGGATCATCTGGAGCAACTACTGCATAATCAATTTTATTTTCTTTAGCAAAAGCAACAATCTTGTCTAAATCCTTTGCGCCGATGTTTACGCAAGTTGCGTCTTTTGCAATTCCTCCGTTTCCTGGAAGTGCAAATATTTCTTCAACGTCTTTGTTCTTCTTTAGAGCTTTTATGATAGCGTGTTCTCTACCGCCACCGCCTACTACTAATAACTTCATTTCTACCTCAAAATCAATGGTGGAATAATCTCATTCCAGTAAATGCCATAACCATGTCATGGTTGTTTGCTGCTTCAATAACTAAGTTGTCTCTTATAGAGCCACCTGGTTCAACAACATATTTTACACCGCTCTTAGCAGCCTTTTCAATGTTGTCGCTAAATGGGAAGAATGCATCAGAACCAACAGTAACACCTGTTATTGTCTTTAGATATGCATCTTTTTCTTCTCTTGTGAACTTAGCTGGTCTAACCTTGAAGTACTTTTGCCATACATCATCACCGATAACATCTTCAGCATCCGTATCTGATAGATATAAATCGATAATGTTGTTCATATCTGGTCTACCAATACCATCAGCAAATTCAAGATTTAGAACTCTTTCTGATTGTCTTAAGTGCCATAAATCTGCCTTAGATGCAGCAAGTCTTGTACAGTGGATTCTAGATTGTTGTCCAGCACCAACACCGATAGCTTGACCATCTTCAGCAAAGCATACTGAATTTGATTGTGTATATTTTAGAGTGATTAAAGCAATAATCATATCGATTGCTTTATCATCAGGTAAATTCTTATTTTCTGTTACAATATTTGTTAAAAGTGATTTATCAATCTTATAATTGTTTCTTCCTTGTTCGAAAGTAATACCAAATACTTGCTTTCTTTCGATTTCTTCTGGGATATAAGAAGGATCAATTTTAACAATATTATATAATCCCTTCTTCTTTGTCTTTAAAAGCTCTAGTGCTTCATCAGAATATCCTGGAGCAATAATACCATCAGATACTTCTCTAACGATGATTTGAGCTGTTGTTAGGTCGCATTCGTCAGATAAAGCAATCCAATCTCCAAATGAAGACATTCTATCTGTACCTCTTGCTCTAGCATAAGCACAAGCTAAAGGAGAATCGTCTAAATTTTCGATATCATCAACAAAGCAAGCCTTCTTTAGGGCTGGAGATAATTTCTTACCAACAGCAGCTGAAGTTGGAGATACGTGCTTAAATGATGTAGCTGAAGCCATACCTGTAGCTTCCTTTAATTCCTTAACTAATTGCCAAGAATTAAATGCGTCTAAAAAGTTAATATAACCTGGTCTTCCGTTTAATACTTCGATTGGTAAATCTTTTCCATTTGCCATGAAGATTCTTGCAGGTTTTTGATTTGGATTACAACCATACTTTAATTGAAATTCATTCATTTAAGCCACCTCTATTTATTCTTATTGATTAATCTATTTTCAACCTTTCCTGTTTCAAGGTTAATGTATCTTACATATAAAGAAATCTTGTTGTTTTCATCAAGAGCATTCCATAGAGTGTTTGTGAATGAATCGATATCATTTGGGATTTCAACTCTTTCTGGTTCACCTTGGAATGTAGGAATTGGGTTACCATCACAAACATATGTGTGGATGAAATGTCCAAGACCAGCCTTTGGTTCAAAATCGAATGTATAACGATTGCAACCTGAACCTATCTCATCTCTACTCTTTAGGATGCTCATTTCATAAGAATAAGCCTTATCCATATGCAAAATTGCACTAATTCTTGGAGTTAGATTTGGAGCATCTGGTTCAAAGCATCTGCTCTTTAGGGCTTGAGAGAAAGTCTTTCCAGCTTTGATTCCATCAACGATTGTGTCTGTTTGATCACCATTTGTAACTACTAAATCTTTATTAATGTTTCTAATTGCAGCGTAGATAATTAATGATGGGTCTTCAACTTTAGAAGCATCAAATGGTTTTGTATATACTTCGCCATTTACTTCTTCGAAGATTCTATTTCTACTATTTTGGCTTCTTCCCATAATGAAGTATGCTGAAACAGCGCTCTTTGCATCTTGAGATAAACCAACTACAATACCTCTACCTACATATGAATTACCTTTAATTAATTCATCAATTTTATTAATCTTATAAATTTCCATGATTATTCCTTTAATAAATTTTCACAAACCTTTTGTGTTGATTGAGGAAGAATTATCCATTCGGCATTTTCCATAACTCTCTTTTGTAAAACCTCAGGAGTATCTCCTTCTTCAATATATACTGCCTTTTGCATAATGATTTCACCGCCATCTGGAATTTCATTTACAAAATGAACTGTGGCACCGGTCACCTTAACACCATATGCAAGGGCTGCTTCATGCACCTTTAATCCATAGAAACCTTTTCCACAGAAAGATGGGATTAAAGATGGATGAACATTTATAATTCTCTTATTATATTTAGATGTGAAATTCTCACTCAAAATTGACATAAATCCAGCAAGAACTATAAGTTCGATGTTGTTATCTTTTAAAACCTTTAAAAGCTTTTCTTCAAACTTTTCTTGTGACCCTTCAATTTTTCTTGTAACTACTTCAGTCTTAATATTTGCCTTCTTAGCACGCTCTAGCGCATAAGCATTTTCATTGTTAGATATAACAAGTTTAATCTCACCGCTTTTAATAACGCTTCCTTGAGCATCAATTAAAGCTTGAAGATTTGTGCCACCGCCTGATACTAATACAGCAATATTAATTTTTCTATCTAGCATAGAATTACTCCATCTTCAGATTTAACGATTTCACCAATGATGTATGCATCTTCGCCATTAGCCTTTAGAATTTCAACAGCCTTAGCAGCATCTTCTTTAGCTACAACAACGCTCATACCTACACCCATATTGAATGTATTGAACATATCTCTCTCGTCAATATTACCCCTCTTTTGGATTAATTTGAAGATTGGTAAAATCTTAACGTCAGATTTTTTGATCTTAACGCCTAATCCCTTTGGAATTGAACGTGGCATATTTTCATAGAAGCCACCACCAGTGATATGAGATACGCCCTTAACCTTTACTTGTTCAAATAGTGCTAGCATTGGCTTTACATAAATCTTTGTTGGAGTTAAAAGTGTTTCACCTAAAGACTTTCCACCTAATTCTTCAACTGGAGCCTTGATATCTATATTTTCTACATCAAATACCTTTCTAACTAATGAGAAACCATTTGAGTGAACACCAGATGATGGAAGAGCAATCATAACATCTCCTTCCTTCATTGAGTTCTTATCTATAACGTTAGCCTTATCTACGATACCAACTGAGAATCCTGCTAAATCGTATTCATCGATTGGATAGAAACCTGGCATTTCTGCTGTCTCACCACCGATAAGTGCGCTTCCAGATTGTACACAACCTTCAGCTACGCCCTTTACGATGTCAGCAATCTTTTCTGGAACGTTCTTACCACAAGCAATGTAGTCTAAGAAAAATAGAGGCTTAGCACCGCAACAGATTACATCGTTAACGCACATAGCAACACAGTCAATACCAACTGTATCATGCTTGTCCATCAAAAATGCCATCTTTAATTTTGTACCAACACCATCTGTTCCTGATACTAAAATAGGATTCTTATATCCTGTTAAATCTAGTTCGAATAAGCCACCAAAGCCACCGATATCTGATGCCTTTGTATTTAGCATTGTTCTTGCAATATGTGTCTTCATTAATTCAACAGCTTTATATCCTGCTGTAATATCAACACCTGCTTTCTTATAACTTTCTGAAAAACTCTTTTCCATTATATATTCTCCTATTTCTTCTTTGTTTCACTAATTTTGCATTCAAATCTATTCTTAGCTGCCATTACTGGTTCAACTGTTGGATAATTACCATCGAAGCAAGCTACGCAGAAATCATCTGGATTTGAACCAGCTAAATTCTTTGCTTGATCAATTGTTAAATAACCAAGCGAATCGACCCCGATAATTTGAGCGATTTCTTCAACTGAGTGCTTAACAGCAATTAGATTTTCTCTTGAATCGATATCTGTACCATAGTAGCAAGGATTTAAGAATGCTGGAGCTGCAGATAACATATGAACTTCTTTAGCACCTGCATCACGAAGCAATTTAACAATTCTTGCACTTGTTGTACCACGAACGATTGAGTCATCAACTAAAACAACTCTCTTTCCATCAACAACGCTCTTTACTACGTTCAACTTAATTCTTACTCTATCTTCTCTATGCTTTTGATTTGGAGCGATGAATGTACGTCCGATATATTTATTCTTAATGAATCCGATTCCATATGGGATTCCTGAAGCCTTAGCATAACCAAGAGCTGCATCTAATCCTGAATCTGGAACACCAACTACTACGTCAGCATCAATCTTATAATTTTGTGCTAAGAATTCGCCTGCCTTTTGTCTTGCGTCATGAACATAGCAACCATCGATTTCTGAATCTGGTCTTGCGAAATATAAATATTCAAATACGCAGAAAGACTTCTTGCATTTTTGCTTTTGTTGATAACTCTTAACACCATAGTTTGAAAATACGATAACTTCGCCTGGGTTAACTTCTCTAATCTTTTTAGCGCCAACAGCATCAAGGGCACAAGATTCTGAAGCAACTACATATGAGCCATCTTCTCTTTGGCCATAACAAAGAGGTCTGAATCCGTGCTTATCTCTAACAGCGATTAACTTTGATGGTGACATAACAACAAGTGAATATGCACCCTCTAACTTATCCATAGAAGCTAAAATGGCTTCTTCGATTGAATCGCTCTTTACTCTTTCTTTAATAATCATATAAGAGATAACTTCAGTGTCTGATGTTGTGTGGAAAATGCTACCATCTGATTCAAGCGCATTTCTAAGTTCAGCTGAATTTACCAAGTTACCATTATGAGCTATAGCGATATTGCCCTTTAGGTGGTTAACAACAAGTGGTTGAGCATTTTCTCTTCCGCATGTTCCTGTTGTTGCGTATCTAACGTGACCGATAGCGATATTGCCATCTCCTAACTTATTTAAAATCTGTTGGTCAAATACATCATTAACTAAACCAACATCTTTATATGATGAGAATACTCCGTCATCATTTACAACGATACCAGCTGATTCTTGTCCTCTATGTTGAAGAGAGAATAAAGCATAATATGTTGTTGCAGCTAAATCTTGTTTAGCTGGTGAGAATATACCGAATATTCCGCATTCTTCGTGAATTGAATCAAACATATAATTAATCTCCAAAAACTCTGTGCATCATTTCTTTGTAAGCATCTTCAACGTTGCCTAAATCTCTACGGAAACGATCCTTATCTAATTTTTCATTTGTCTTAGCATCCCAGAATCTACATGTATCTGGTGAGATTTCATCGGCAAGAACGATTGTACCATCCTTTAATCTACCGAACTCTAACTTGAAATCTACTAGCTTTACGCCTAATTTTATAAAATATGCCTTTAGAACTTCATTAATCTTGAAAGCCATTGACTTGATTTGAGCAATTTCGTCTTTTGTAGCAAGCTTTAGTGCTAGTGCATGATAATCGTTGATTAGTGGATCGTGTAAATCGTCATTCTTGTATGAGAATTCGATTGTTGGTTCGTCAAATACGATACCTTCTTCTACACCATAACGCTTAGCAAATGAACCAGCTGAAATGTTACGAATGATAACTTCAAGTGGAACAATTGAAACCTTTCTAACTACTGTTTCTCTATCGTTTAACTCTTCAACAAAGTGAGTCTTAATACCTTGCTTTTCTAGAACTTGCATTAAGTAGTTTGACATACGATTGTTAACAACGCCCTTACCTACGATTGTACCCTTCTTTTGGCCATCGAAAGCTGTAGCATCGTCCTTGTATGATACGATAACTAAATCTTCATTTTCTGTTGCGTAAACCTTTTTTGCTTTGCCTTCATAAAGTTGAACTGTCTTTTGCATATGTTTCTCCTAAATTATTTATTAAACTCTGCCTCAATTTTGGCATTTTTTTCTAATACTTGTTTTGCACCTTCTTCTCTTAGTGCGTTTAATTTTGCAGCGATATCCTTGTCTTCAATAGATAACATTTCGGCTGCAAGTAATGCTGCATTCTTTGCTCCATCAATAGCAACAGTTGCTACTGGAATACCAGATGGCATTTGTACTGTTGATAAAAGTGCATCTAATCCATCAAGATTTGTGCTCTTGCAAGGAATACCTATAACTGGCAATGTTGTGTTAGCAGCAATAGCTCCAGCTAAGTGAGCTGCCATACCAGCTGCTGCGATAATTACGCCAAAGTTATTATCTCTTGCGTTCTTTGAAAATTCTGCAGCTTCGATTGGTGTTCTATGTGCAGAAAAAATGTGCACCTCGCAAGGTATGCAAAGTGCACTTAGTGTGTCGATAGCTTTTTTTACTACTGGAAGATCTGAATCGCTTCCCATGATAATTCCAACTTTTTTCATTAATTCCTCCATTTAGAAAACGAAAAAGGCGCACTCATCTTTAGTGTGATGTGTGCGCCCAGACGGTCGGCTGAAAGTTCTTTCTTTCTAATTATATTTTCCTGCTCCCTTGTGGTAACCCACTTAATCCGTCAGTTACAGGAAGTCTTTATGTACATTTAAGAGTATACCTTATAGGTATTTTATTGTCAAAAGAAAAATATATTATTTTTGTATACGCTTTGTAAAAAGACAAAATCCTTACAAAAAAAAGAACGAAGGTGTTACCCTTCGTCCTATATTATACTTATTAAAAATCTTATTTGATGTCGCCCATCTTGTTCTTTTGAATAACGTCGTGTGCTCCACCTTCAACGATTGATGTAGCTGATACTAATGTTAATACAGCCTTTTCTTGAAGTTCTGGGATAGATAATGCACCACAGTTACACATTGTAGAACGAACTTTACTTAATGTTTTTGCTACGTTATCTTTTAGCGCACCAGCATATGGAACATAAGAATCTACACCTTCTTCGAAAGATAACTTCTTATCTCCGCCTAAGTCATATCTTTGCCAGTTTCTAGCTCTGTTAGAACCTTCACCCCAGTATTCTTTATAGTAGTTACCGCCAATGTTAATCTTATCTGTAGGGCTTTCGTCAAATCTTGCGAAATATCTACCAAGCATCATGAAGTCAGCGCCCATTGCTAAAGCTAAAGTGATGTGGTGATCAAATACGATACCGCCATCTGAACATACAGGAACATAAATACCAGTTTCTTTGAAATATTTATCTCTTTCTTTGCATACATCAATTAAAGCTGAAGCTTGGCCACGGCCAATACCCTTTGTTTCTCTTGTGATACAAATAGAACCACCACCGATACCAACTTTAATGAAGTCAGCACCTGCTTCTGCTAAGAATCTAAATCCTTCAGCAGATACAACGTTACCTGCACCAACCTTTACTTTATCTCCGTATGTCTTTCTAATCCAATCGATAGTAATCTTTTGCCATTCTGTGAAACCTTCAGATGAATCGATACATAATACATCAGCACCTGCTTCAACTAATGCTGGAACACGTTCAGCAAAGTCTCTTGTGTTGATACCAGCACCAACCATATATCTCTTTGATGAATCTAGAAGTTCATTTGGATTTTGCTTATGGCTATCATAGTCTTTTCTAAATACCATATAGCAAAGATTTCCTTCCTTTGTGATAATTGGAAGAGAATTTAATTTGTTATCCCAAATGATATCGTTTGCTTCTTTTAGAGAAACACCTTCATAAGCGAAAACTAATTTCTCAAATGGAGTCATTACTTCAGAGACCTTTGTATCTAGAGACATTCTAGATAATCTATAATCTCTGCTTGTAATAATACCAACTAACTTTCCGTTCTTTGTTCCATCTTCGGTTACAGCTACAGTTGAGTGGCCTGTTCTTTCTTTTAATTCAACAATGTCTTTTAAAGTTTGATCAGGACGGATGTTTGAATCGCTTTCTACAAATCCAGCCTTGTAGCTCTTTACCTTTCTAACCATGTTTGCTTCGTTTTCGATTGTTTGAGCACCATAGATAAATGAGATACCGCCTTCGGCTGCTAGTGCTATGGCAAGTCTATCTCCAGAGACAGATTGCATGATTGCTGAAACCATTGGAATGTTCAATGAGATTGCAGGTTGTTCGCCCTTTTTGTATTTAACTAAAGGTGTCTTTAAACTTACGTTTGCTGGGATACAATCCTTAGATGAATATCCAGGAATAAGTAAATACTCGTTAAATGTATGAGCTGGCTCGTTGATAAATGTTGCCATAAATGCTTCTCCTTTTAAAATAATTATAAATTATTGATTTTATACCATAGATAAAAAAGTTAAGTCAAACGAAATTGAAAAGGTGAAAACTTATCCCTTATAAAGTTTTGAACTCTCCAATGAATTTTTCTGCCATCATTTTAGCGCCTTCACTATTTAAATGGAATGAAGCATCATAGAAATATTCGGCAGGTAAATATTGCTTTGAGATATCGTTCATAGCCTTTAGTGTTGTTTGTTTTTCCCACTCTAAAGCAAATGCTTTAACCTTCTCATCTTGTGGATCAAAAGTTATTGCGCTATCAATTACTGGTCCATATCTATAGTAAACACTTGCGCCTTTCTTTCTAAGGCTATTTGCCCAAGTAGCAATATAGTCTGTTAATTCAGATTGAATCATCTCAGGATAAATATCTATACTGTCCGTAGTGGCAGAGCCACCTGCTCCTCTTTTATAAGTCATTATTCCCCTATCGTCATAAGAACTCAAATCATAAACTCCAAGCGTCGATCTATCTGTATTTCTTTGCCTATATAGATTTGTGTTTTCTCTCAAATATTTAGGAAGAGCTGATATCAATTTACTCTTATTCTCATTAGATAATTTATTAAACATCTCTAAGTTGCAATATATACCTTGTAGAGTTACAAAGCCATCAAAGCCCACATACATTGATTCTTTATGTATATCATACATATAAATAACCGTATCACCTTTTTGAATATGATCATCTACCCAATCTAAAAAGCACGTATTACCCATAGCTGCATAGTTTCCAAAGACAACTACTTTCTTGCCCGTTGCATTTTCTATCATTTCAACAGCTTCTTTATCAAACATAAAAGACGCTGATGATGTACCAACGATAATGATTCTATCTTTTCCTCGAGTATCTTTTAAATAATTGTATTGGCGAACAACATTTCTTGCATACGAATGTTCATAGGCATCAAAATAAACTTTTGTGAACATAAATATACTCATTGTAATAAATATTATTACAAGAACTATACTAATTATGTACAAAGTAAGTCTCTTTGCTGTGTTAGAATTCGTAGTAGATGAATCCAACTTGATGCCCTCCTATAGAATTTAACATAATATATGCTGCAATTATTGAAATAATCATAATTGCATTAAGCAATATCATTTTCTTTCTCCAAGCTTCAACCTTTAAACTTAGGAACTCTTCTTTTTTCATCAACCTAAATTGATGCACATAAATGCTCCAAATGCTGCATGAAATAATTAGTTGTGTTACATATAAAATATTTAATGCAAAATCTGTGCTATAAACTTCTTTGAAGTTTTGAAGTTCATATATTCCACTTCCACTAAACATAGAAGATAGATATGTTCCAAATGCTTGTAGTGATTCGCTTCTAAATAGAATATATCCAAAGCATACAATAATGAATGTTCTAATAATTCTAAATATATCCTTGATGTTATCTTTAATCTTTATCTTGTCATTTACCTTCTTGTAGATAGGCTCAAGAAGTATAGATGAAGATATAATAACACCATAATATAGACCATGAAGTAAATATGTGAAGTTTGCTCCATGCCATATACCAATTAACGTCCAAGTAATTAGAAGAGATATTAGAGTTGCAATGTTCTTACCTAACTTTCTATTCTTTAGTGTTAATAACTTCTTAGATGTCTTAGTCCTTAATATTGGGTAATATACATAATCTCTAAAGAATGCACCAAGAGTTATATGCCATCTTCTCCAATACTCAGCTATGCTCTTAGATAGATATGGTGAATTGAAGTTCTCATCCAATTCAATCCCTAATACCTTAGATGTACCTATAGCTATATCCATAAACCCTGAGAAGTCTGCATATAACTGTACTGCATACCCTATTGCTCCAAATACTCCAACAAAGCCATATGCCATATTAGGATTAGCAAATACTGTATTTACAAATAGACCTACAAAATCTGCAATAACTATCTTCTTGAAGAAACCAAGTATTATTCTTTGTGTTCCTTTAAAGAAATTCTCATATGAGAAACTATGTCCTTCATATAACTGAGGAGCAAGTTTATCGTATCTACCTATTGGCCCTTGTAATATTTGTGGGAAAAACGATACAAATAAAGCATATTTGAATATATTTCTTTGTGGTTCTATCATTTCTCTTTTTACATCTACTACATATGCAATAGATTGGAATGTATAGAAAGATAAACCTATTGGTAATAATATATCTAATCCATTAAATGCTACATCTAGTGAGAAACTATTCAATATATCTACGGCAGTCTTAATAGTGAAGTTTAAGTACTTCACTACAAATAATATACCTAGATTAATAACTATAGAGGCTGCAAGTATTAAATTCTTTTTCTTTTCATTATCTTGCTTCGCAATAAGTATTGCTGCTGTATATGTAACTACTATTGAAGCTAATAGATACAATGCGAAATACCAATTAGCCCAGATATAGAAGATGAAAGAAGCAATAAGTAATACTATCCATTCATACTTCTTTGGAGTTACAAAGTAGATAATGAAGGTAGAGATAAGGAAGATGATGAATGCTAAAGATACAAAGTTCATTGATTATCCTCCTTTGTATTCTTATTCTCATCATCTTCATCCTCTTTTAACTTGAACTTTTGAGGGATTTCTCTATCTGGATCTTTTGTAGTAAATAAATAAACTAGAATCTCTACACTCCAAATTAACAACATTTCTTGAAATGAAAAACCATCTATAATTTGCCATACCACTTGGAATGCAAAAATAATAAGTGCAAATAATTTTAAAATTACTGATAAGTGATCATAAAAACGTGAAAAAATTAGCAATAAAACAACCACGCATATAGCCGCAATGCATGGAAAAGAATCAAGTATCCTAACTTCTGCCAATCTTTCAATCATAATTATCCCACTTATAGGTTTTATCTTTCTAGTTTATGGATTTTCTGTCCATGTTACTTGTATCATTGGAGCTACTCCTATGTATGTAGCACTTGCTAAATTATATGATAAATAGCCTCTTGGCCCTACATATTTAATTGTAGGCACATCTTCTCCGTTTAATCCAGCGTCTGTCTTAATATCTCTTACCCAGAATGCAGATGTTCCCATTAATGAATCCTTCTTAACGCCTCTAGCTAATGCATATGCTGATGCACACTTCATTAGATATACCTCTGCAAAGTCTCCGAGCTCACTATATTCCGGAACATAAACTTTTCTAGAAACTCCAGATACGGTAACGGATTGTCTCACGTCGCTAAATCCTGCAAATGCTGTTGTCGTATATGTTGTCGTTAAGAACGTGTCTATATCACTATTCTCATATACTGTTGCATCTGCATCGAATACAGTTTGGTCTAAAACGACATCACTATGCAATGTGTATGTATTACCATTTATATTAACAATTCTCCAAAGTATTGGCTCCTTTCTATAATACTTTGTTTCTCCATCAACAACTACATTGGTATATTCAAAATTAGATAATGGATCGTTAGCTTCTGCACTTGTCACTTCAGTTTGATAATATGCACCATATAACATATAATCGCCATCAGTATCTTTTTCCAAATATTCATCAACTCTTACAGCACCTCCAGTCTTTGAAACTACTGTTGTGTGCGCTTGATTGCTGCTCCATTTTGGCCACAATTCAACTGCACCATCCGTGAAATACAACGTAGTAATTGGGTTTCCTTGCAATTCTTCGTTATCATACCAGCCAATAAATGAATATGCAATCGCAGTATAATCGCTAGAAGTTGCTGTCCATGTAATTTTTGTAGGAGCGAATAACAATCTAGCATTATTCAAGGTAGATGTATATGTTGGATTCTTTGGATTATTAACTTCGCCTGTTCCCAAATGATATGTAATTATAAACGTATCTGGTTTTTCTTCCCAATTTGTATACAAATCGATTACGCCATTCCCATCTGGATCATAGTTCGTTGCAAGCACATTTGCACTTGATTCAACATTTTCATCTAACTGCGTAATCAAATAGTCATTAGAGAAATTACCGGCTGCTGCTTGCGCACCTACATACCATCCCTTGAAATTGAAGATGACACGTGAATCGTAGGAATCTTTTGCTGGTTCATACAAAACCACTGCCCCATCTGCAACAGAATATGTCGTTGGGTTATTCTTGTTTTCAACTTCATATGCATTAGCTTCTTCTAGGTGATAATTAACTTGATAAACATTATACTCTATCCACTTAGCCCAAACAGTAATGTTTTGCGCCTTTACAAGTGTTACTTGATTCCCTGTTAAATTCTCATTAGCATACCAGCCGCCAAATTGGAACCTCTTTGTCTCAACTCCACCTACTACTACTGCAGCCTTAGTAGGAGCAACCAATGTAATATCGTTTGAATGTGAGGCAGGATTGTGTTCATTATTAATACCTCCATTCAAATTATATGTAATAGTAAAACTATTAATTGTTTCAGTCCATTTTGCATAAAGTGTTGTGTCAGAAGATGGAGTGAAAGATACAGCAGAGGAAGAACCAGATACTAAATACGAACTATTCCATCCTCCATTTTCAGCACTTTCTGAACCATCATAATACGTGTACCAACCATTAAATGTATAACTCGTATAGTTTGCCGTTGCTCTTGTAGCAGGATATAATGTAGTTGAACTAGATGCCGACATATAAGTAACATTTCGATTATCATTCGTACCATTATTTAAAACATAACTTATCTTATATCCAACTCTAGTTTCATTCCATTTTGCATATAAAGTAGTTACACCAAAAGATTCTGTGTTAATACGAGTTACATCAGTACCTGTTGTAAAGTTTGCTGTATAGTACCATCCTCCAAATGTATATGTAGCAAGCAAATTATTGCTCGAATCATATAAAGCAGATTTAGTTGCAGTAATATCTTCTGCATAGAAAACGCCTTCTCCGGTTAGTCTTCTAGCATATGCATCGTTAGAATTTGCGCTATCTGGTCTAATAATCGTATATCTTGTTGATGTCACAGTAACATCGCTATTTGTAGAAGAATTACCATTTAAAACCAAAGTAATCTTGATATAACTAATCTCGTTATAATTAGCATATAATTCGATTTTATTTTGGGCATTCTTTGGCACACTTGTATCCAAATTTACAACTTGAACTCCACCGCCATTCGCTTGAGTATACCAACCTTCAAAGTCAAAGTATGTACTGCCATTATCTATAGGAGACGTTGGGTCTAACAATGTAAAAGCAGGATCATCTTCCCAAATTGACGTTGGATTATTTGCGTTATTTACGCCTTGTCCTACATTATATATAACCTCATATGCAACTGTTACTTTCCACTTCGCATATAATCTAACGGCAGGTTTACCATCTACCGTCGTCTTAAAACTATCCTTGTTGATTTGAGTAACTTGAGCAGAAAAATCGGGGTCTAAATACCAGCCAGCAAATGCATATTTTTCGCTTGAAGTATTTGTTTTCGATGGGCTATTCAATAAAATATCTTCTTCGTCTCCCAAATCTTTTATGTATTGATAATTTGACGAATTGTCTGCATCGTCACAATTAATATAAATTATTCTATAATCATAATCTTCCCATTCCGATTCGGCCAAATCATTGCTACCTTCATATGTCGTTAATGAACTATTTGTATTCCCATTTGAATTAAATATAGCTATTGTATTCTCGTCAGCAAAGCATATTGTTACAATAGCAGATACAACTATAACTGCAACAATTGCAACAAGTATTATCATTAATATTCTCTTTGCTTTCAAATTGTTCATTTTAACCTTCGTAAATATATTATATATTTATCTTTTCTACTTAACAAGTTATTACTTGCTTCTTACTATGCTAACTTCACCCGAATTTATCGCATAGCACTTGCCATTTTCTTCCACTTCCAAAGTTCCGTCATCTAGCACATTTTTTGCTTTAGCATATCTTTTTTCATTGTTGATATAAAAAGATATTTCCTTCCCTATTGTTATACAATTCGCCCTATATTCGTTCAAAAATGAAATGTCAGGCAAATTATTGATTAAACAATATATATTGTTTATTAGGGCAATAATAAGCTCATTTGCCCTATCTATATTGCTATCAAAATCTAATAACGATCCAACTACATCTTTGTATTCTTCTTCGATAGAATTTACATCTATTGCGTAATCTATACCAATACCAATAATGACGCTTTCAATGTCATTATTCTCTACATTAGCTTCAGCTAAAATGCCACAAATTTTTTTACCATTTTTATACAAATCATTTATCCACTTAATGTCCGTTTTGACATCAAGTGCACTTTTTATTGCTCGATTTGTAGCAATGGCTGCGATAGGAGTAAGCAACGA
>JAEEGH010014314.1_pt1 | contig 17417 bp, 10 predicted proteins | sample 9134181 | NCBI WGS metagenome assembly JAEEGH01 (sample SAMN16246544, study PRJNA631951) | gut metagenome | biome: gut microbiome; feature: rumen; material: DP-attached | host: Bos | place: Iran: Karaj | collected 2018-10
GGTTGAGTTTCGCTCCGCCGCACTCGGGGCATACCGCACGCGACAGGGATTGTTCGGCCCATTTTTGGGCGCCGGCAGTGGCGGTATCGTCCTGCAGCATCTCGATATACTTGACCACACCGTCAAAGGTGAGGAAATAGTTGCTGGTGCTCAGGGTCTCGGTACGCAGATTCAAGCGCTCGTTGGTGCCGTTGAGAATGTCGTTGAGGGCCTCCTCAGGCAACTCGCACAGCGGTGTGTCCAGTGTGCAGCCGTATTTCTCGCAAATAGCGGCTATCTGCCAGAATATCTGCACATTCTTGTATTTTCCCAGCGGATTGATGCCACCGGCCTTGATGCTCAAGGTCATGTCGGGCATGATTTTGTCCCTGTCGATAATATTGACATATCCCAGGCCCTTGCAATGCGGGCAGGCACCCAGCGGGGAATTGAACGAGAAATTGTGGGGAGCGGGTTCCAGGTAAGACAGCCCGGTGGCGGGATCCATGAGCGAGCGGCTGTAGTAGCCCACTTCGTCGGTCTTGGCGTCGAGGATCATCAGCTGGCCGTTTCCCTGCTTGAATGCCAGGTCAACGGTCTCGGCAAGGCGTTTGGTGTCCTTGGCCCCCACTTTGAGGCGGTCCACCACGAGCTCCACGCTGTGGTTGACATATCGGTCCAGCTTCATGCCGAAGGTGATTTCGCGCAACTCGCCATCGACGCGCACGTTGATATATCCCTTCTTGCGCAGGTTCTCAAACAGGTCCTTGTAGTGTCCCTTGCGGTTCTTGACCAGTGGCGACAGGATATAGATGCGTCGCCCGTCATAGCGTTCGAGAATCAGGCTCAGAATCTTGTCGATGGTGTATTTCACCATCTTCTCCCCCGAGAGGTAGGAATAGGCGTCGGCAGCACGTGCATACAGCAACCTGAGGTAGTCATAGACCTCGGTCGTGGTGCCCACGGTGCTGCGAGGGTTGCGGTTCACGGTCTTTTGCCCTATCGAGATAACGGGACACAGGCCGGAAATCTTGTCCACGTTGGGACGTTCCAGCATGCCGAGCATGTTGCGGGCATAGGAAGAGAAGGTCTCCAGGTAACGCCGTTGCCCCTCGGCAAACACCGTGTCAAATGCCAGCGACGACTTGCCGCTGCCACTCAGGCCGGTGATGACGGTGAGCTTGTCGTGGGGAATCTCCACGTCGATGTTCTTCAGGTTGTGAACCTTGGCACCGAGCACCTGGACGCATTCTGTTTCTTGCCCGTTAAGTTTCATGACTTGGTTTTATGCTTGTGGACTTAGTCTATGACCCAATCCTTGTTGTAAACGGTAAAGGTGCGCTTGCTCCTGTACAGCTCATTCTGCTTGGGAATGCGCACTTTGTAGGTTTTTCCCGAAGCGTTGGTGAGCTTGGTGGAACGTATCCACGGGTTGGCCTCTCGCAGTTGGGCGTAGGTGATGCCCTTGCCCTTGGCCCAGTCGATCCAGCTAGCCACGGCTCCCGTGACGTCAACTGTGGTGTAGTCCACCGGCTGGTACAGGTGCTTGCGCGAGAAGCGGTAGCCGTAGCGTTTGGGCGATTCCATCACCAGCTTGTAGGCGATGATGCGGAACACATATCGTGAGGTCTCCTGGACCAGATACAGGTCGAAGGAGTTGTCCACCTTTTGCTTCGTGAGCTCGTTGGTGAGCCGTTGCATGCCCGCATTGTAGCTGGCGGCAACGGTGGGCCAGTGGCCGTATTTCTTGTAGGCTGACTTGAGGTACTTGCAAGCGGCTACGGTCGCTTTCTCGGGGTCGTAGCGCTCATCCACCTCGTCATTCACTTCGAGGCCGTAATCACGGCCTGTACCGGCCAGCAACTGCCACATTCCGGCAGCCTTGGCGCTGGAGTAGGCGTTGTAGTCCATCGAACTCTCGGTCACGGCCAGGTACAGAAAATCGAGGGGGACACCTTGCTCCTTGAGAATCTTGGCAAGCGCGGGAAAATAGCGGTTAGCGCGCTTGAAGCACAACTCGGTCGTCGTCTGGCCGTAGATGATGCCTGTCAATTCGCGGTCCAGGCGTTCGGCCATGTCCAGGCGGTCAAAGCTCACCTTTTCCCCGGCAAACGTCACACTGGTGGGAATGTCAGGGCTCGCCGTCGTGCTGAACACGGGCGATGCTGAGGATGAACTCGACTTGCTGTACTCTCTTTTGAGCTGTGCCTGACCTGTGACGGAAATCACCATCAGCAGGGCGGCCATCAATATGATTCTCTTCATGAGGTTTGGGGTTCTTTCTAGTCGTTAATAACCGCCACCGCCGCCGTCCATTCCGCCGCCCGACGTGCCGTTGGCGCCCTTCTTGTAGCGCAGGATGGTGATGTCGCCGCGTTTCTTGTACTTCACGCCGTCACTGCCCGTTGCGGTCACCACGTAATAGTACACGCCGGTGTCCACGAGGCGGCCCTTATAGGTGCCGTCCCAGCCGCTGCCGGGGTCGGTGAACTCACACACGCAGGTTCCCCAGCGGTTGAAAATCCAGCAGTGGAACTCCACCAGCGACTTGTAAGACACCTTCCAGATGTCGTTGACGCCCTCGGTCGAGCCCGGCGAGAACACGTTGGGGCACACCAGCTCGCTCTCGCTCACGGTGATGGTGTAGGTCTCTCCCTCAAACTGGCAGGTGCCGGCGCCGTTGGCCACCCTGTAGCGCATGTAGTAGGTGCCGGCCTCGTTAAAGGTGTAGTCCACCTCGTCCTGGTTATATTGCAGGATAATGTCTTCAAAATCGGGGTCAGAGGCCATTTCCCAAACGCGATAGACTACGGCGTCAGTGGGATAGCCGGTGAACACAATGTGTACCGGTGCCGAGCCGCCAAGTCCGCTGTCCAGGCCCTTCTCATTGTTGTTGCCACGCATCTCCTGCACGGCAATGGAGCCGCAGCTCACGGCCTGTGTCTGGTAGAGCTGGCTCTCGATGGTCTCTTCAAGTCCCCATTGCTCCAGGAACTGGTCGCCCGACAGCGTGAACACCGTGTTGCACAGCGGCGGATCAATCTGGATTTCATCGTCCAGGCTCTCGAAGGTCTCGACGACGGGTTGCTCCTGCCAATCGGTGGAGTCCTCTCGCATCAGGGTGTTGTAGGACAACTTGATCTGGCGGTCAAGCACCTCGATGCGTCCATTGAGGGTACAGTAGAGTATCTTGGGAGCCCTGCCGTCAACATTGAAGCTCAACAGGCTGCAGGGAGTGTCGTCGATAAAGAATATGTCGTTGAGCTCCATGTAATAGTCGGCATAGTTGACCACCCAGCAGTAGTAAGGATGGTTGGAGCCCTCCTGGATCTTGTAACCGATGTTGGGTGTGATTTTATTCAGCGTGGTTGCAGCACCGTTCCAGCGGATATCGGAAACCGGTTCCATAACAAGGCCACCGTCACGATAGTAAAAGCTTTCCCAAGTCGCCGGTTCGCCGGTCGATGAGTTGAAGGTCATGCTCACCCCTTGGGTGTCATAGACTACATAGATCTTGTCCAGGCCCGTACTCATCTCGGGCGTCACCTCGATGACGGGATGTTCCCCCACTCCGGTAAAAGCCACCTGGCCGCTCGCCGACAACAAAGCCAGCGCGGCCGCCATGAGCGAAATCAACTTCTTATTCATAGTGCGCACTTGAAATCTCTTTATTTATATATTATAACGTGTAGCCACGCTGGTTATTGCCCCGACCGGGAAACAATAACCATCAGGGGCACTGGATTTGGGACAAACGGCTGCCTTAAAGGATGATGTTGATGATGGCGTTGATATCGGCGATGTTCACCTCGCCGTCACCGTTCACGTCGGCACGGCCTTCATAGGTGTCGACCTCCCCATGAATGACACCGATGATGCAATTCACATCGGCGATGTTCACCTCGCCATCGGCATTCACGTCACCAGTCAGTATATTGATTTTCCCGGTGAGATAGCCAGGGTCGCTTGGACCGCCGTCAATGCGGGCACGGGCGGCATCCACATGGTTCGCATCGTAAACTGTTCCTTGGCCGCCGACAAGCTTGGTGCAGCCAAGAAACATTTCCTTGGATTCAGTCACGGCATCTGTGCTCCAGCTATTGCCGGCATATACCGTTTCCAGGTTCTTGCAGCCATTGAACATGGCCTCCATGTTCCGCACATTAGACGTATTGAAGCGACTCAAGTCAAGGGATGCCAAAGTATCACATCCGGCAAACATGCCTCCCATGTCTCTCACATTCGCGGTGTTGAAGTCACTCACGTCGAGTGATGCCAACGATTTGCAGCCCTGGAACATGTACTCCATTTCTGTTGCGCTCGAGGTGTTCATGCCACTCAAGTCTAGTTCAGTCAAGGATTTACAGCCCGAGAATATATATCCCATGTATCTCGCATTCGCGGCATTGAAGCCACTCAGGTCGAGGGATGTCAACGATCGGCAACCAGCGAACATGCCCGCCATGTCTTTCAGATTATCTGCCTTGAAGCCACTCAGGTTTATGGAAGTCAAGGTATCGCAGTCCGAGAACATGCGTGCCATGTTTGTCACATTCGCAGTGTTGAAACCGCTCAGGTCAAGCGAGAGCAAAGAGTCGCAGTCAGCGAACATCGCCCACATGTTTGTCACATTCGAGGTGTTGAAACTGCTCAAGTCAATGGATTTTAATGACTTACAGCCAGCGAACATTCTTCTCATGTCGGTCACTGAGCTGGTGTTTAAATGGGTGATTCCGGTGATGGAATCGAGCCTACTCATTCCGTAAAACCAACCATAAGTGGAGATGGGACGGGCAGCAACAAATGTGGAGTCTAACTGCACATGTGTGACGCCCTCGGCATATTCAGACCAGCCAGGATTGACTGCTCCCGTATTCAGCAAATAGGTAGTGCTTGGGCGGATGGAACGCTCATCATCGTAGTAGAACGACAGCGTCGTTTGGTCGGCCGAAAGCAGTGCATAGGCAATTCTTTTTCTGGAAAGATAGCCTGGATTGGTGGGGCCTTCATCTATATGGGCATAATCGACATCCACATGGCTCTCATCATAAACTGTACCTTGCTCACCGACAAGGCTGGTGCAGCCATGAAACATTTCAAAGGAAAAGGTCACCGAATCAGTAGACCAGCCTTTGCCGACATAGATTGTAACCAGATTATCGCAGCCGTCGAACATGTATGCCATGCCTTTTACATTCGTAGTATTGAAACCACTCAAATCAATGGATGTCATGGATTTGCAGCCCATAAACATGCCGCTTAGGCCCTGCACATTAGAGGTATTAAAACCACTCAGGTCAAGAGTTGCCAACACATCACAGTTAGCGAACATTCCACTCATGTCTGTCACATTAGAGGTGTTGAAGCCACTCAGGTCAATAGAATCCAAAGACTGACAGATATTGAACATATCTGCCATGTCTGTCACATTCGTGGTGTTGAAACTGCTCAAGTTAATAGATTTCAGGGATTTACAAGCATAAAACATCCTTCTCATTCTTGTCACATTCCTGGTATTGAAACTACTCAGGTCAAGAGATGTCAAGGACCTACAGTTTTGGAACATTTCTAGCATATCTGTCACGTTCGAGGTATTGAAACTGCTCAAGTCAAGGGAACCCAAAGATACGCATTCCTCAAACATCATTTGCATGTTTGTCACTTTCGCAGTGTTGAAACCTCTCAGGTCAAGAGTTGTCAACGCATGGCAACCACCGAACATGTTGGCCATAATCGTGACATTCGAGGTATTGAAACCACTCACATCAATAGTTGTCAATAATTCGCAGTCAGCGAACATACCACCCATTGTTGTCACATTAGAGGTGTTGAAGCCGCTCACATCAAGGGAAGTCAAGGATTCGCAGCCAGCAAACATGAATTGCATGTTTGTCACTTTCGAGGTATTGAAACCGCTCACATCAAGTGAGGTCAATGAGTTGCCAGCGAACATGCCTTCCATGTTTGTCACTGAATCGGTATTTAAATAGGTGATTCCAGTAATGGAATAAAGTTTATCCATTCCGCGAAACCACCCTTGAGTGGAAGCGGGACGGGCAGCGACAAATGTGGTGTCAAACACCACCTTGGAAATATTGAGCCTGACATTATACCATTCGGGAGAAGAAATAGAATCAATTATATCCAACGAATAGGAAGTACCCGGGCGGGAACTGCGTTGGTCATCGTAGAAGAACGTCAGTGTGCTGTCGGCCTCGGTAAATATGGTGTAAGCCTCCTGTGCCCTCGCTGCAAATGATACAAACATCAGCAACATAAGCATCAGGCATCGGCTCATGGATATCTTGTAATTAATTGGTCGTTTCATCGTCTATGTGTTATAGTTCAGTTAATGATTCCATTGATTGAAACTGCAAATTTAGTAAAAACAACTGAATAATCTGAATTCTCTGAGATATCCGCTCCCATTTTTGCTGTCGGATGTCCAGTTATTTCTGAAATTTCAGTTGTTATATTAATTGTTGTTTTATCAGCAAAGGGGCTTTTTGTCATTTCAGGCGAATGGATTACCTTTGCAGGGATAATAATAATCACATTAATATATAAGAGACATGGAAGAGGACTTGACGATGAACGGGATGCCGCGGCGCGAGCGTGCGGTGATGTATAAGCGCGACCATAACTGCTGTCAGGCGGTGCTGCTGGCCTATGCTCCTGAGCTGGGATTGCCCGAGGAAAAATTGCTGGCGATGGGTGCCTGTTTCGGCAGCGGAATGGGCAGCATGGAGGAGACGTGCGGCGCCTTGTGCGGCGCGCAAATAGCGCAGGGGTTGTTAAAATTTGACAACCGCAGGATGAATCCCCAGGCTAGCCGATTGAGGGCTGAATTTGAGCAGCGTTGCGGCGCCACACGGTGCAAGGATCTGAAGGGTGTGGGCAGTGACCGTGGGGTGTTGTGCTCTTGCGAGGACTGTGTGCGTCATGCAGTTGATGCCCTGGATGAAATGATTTAGTTTATCAAAAAACTACACGAAAACATAGCGTTAGTTTGGCGAGAATTCAGTAATTTTGGATAAATTAGGCGGCGCCTCAACAAAAACAAATTTTTTTTTGTTTTTGTGTTCGACTTGCACTAATTTTGCAGTCCAATAAAAGAGAGAGATTTATACACTGATTCATAACTAACTATCAAACATATAGATAACAATCATGGGATGGTTTTCATTCACTCAAGAAATCGCTGTCGATTTAGGAACAGCCAACACCATTATCATTCATAACGACCGCATCGTCATCGACGAGCCGTCGGTTGTGGCACTCGATTCCAAGACCAACAAGCCCATCGCCGTGGGTGAGCGTGCTCGCGAGATGCACGGCAAGGTCCACGAGGGCATCCGCACCGTGCGCCCCTTGAGCGACGGTGTGATCGCCGACTTTAACGCCGCCGAGCACATGATCCGCGGCATGATCAAGAAGGTGAGCGCCAAGAATCACTGGTTCTCGCCCTCGCTGCGCATGGTCGTGTGTGTACCCTCGGGTTCGACCGAGGTCGAGATTCGTGCCGTCCGCGACTCGAGTGAGCATGCCGGTGGCCGTGACGTGTACATGATTTACGAGCCCATGGCAGCAGCCTTGGGTATCGGCCTGGACGTGTTGGCACCTGAGGGCAACATGATTGTTGACATCGGTGGCGGTACGACCGAGATCGCTGTTATCTCGCTGGGCGGTATCGTGAGCAACAAGAGCATCCGCACTGCCGGTGACGACCTCACCGAGGACATCCAGGAGCACATGCGCCGCGCCCACAATGTCCGCGTGGGTGAGCGTACTGCTGAGGCCATCAAGATCAACGTGGGATCGGCCCTGACCGACCTGGGCCCCGATGCTCCCGAGGACTTCATCATCCATGGCCCCAACCAGGTCAACTCGCTGCCCCTCGAGGTGCCCGTGACCTACCAGGAGGTGTGCCACTGCATCGAGAAATCCATCTCCAAGATCGAGGCTGCCGTGCTGAGCGCCCTGGAGCAGACTCCTCCCGAGCTGTATCAGGACATCGTGCACAACGGTATCTTCCTGACAGGTGGTGGCGCCCTGTTGCGCGGCCTTGACAAGCGCTTGACCGACAAGATCGGCATCGAGTTCCATGTCGCCGAGGATCCCCTGCACGCTGTAGCCAAGGGTACCGGCATCGCATTGAAGAACATCAAGCACTTCAAGTTCCTCATGCGCTAAGCGCGTGACATCCTGATCGGGCACGATGAATAATCTGCTCAACTTTTTCGTCAAACACAGTGCGTGGTTCATTTTCGCAATTTATGTGATATTGAGCCTCGTGCTGCTGTTTAAGGATAACCCTTACCAGCAGAGCGTCTATCTGACCTCGGCCAACTCGGTGAGTGCCGCTGTCTATAAGGCGTTCAACGGCATTACGTCCTATTTTCACCTGCGGGGCATCAATGAGAGCCTGCAGGAACGCAATGCTGCGCTGGAGATGGAACTGATTGAGCTGCGGGGGCAGCTGAGTGAGATGGCGCTTCATTCGCCCGACTCGCTGCACCAGCCCGCTTTGAAGCAGTACAGCTTCGTGATGGCGCATGTCATCAGCAACAGCATTGCCCAGACCAACAACTACATCACCATCGACCGTGGACATCTCGACGGCGTGAGCCCCGAGATGGGCGTCATCGACCAGAACGGCGTGGTGGGTATCGTCAACGTCGTCGGGCCTCATGCGGCGCGTGTGATCTCGCTGCTGAACCCTCACATCAGGCTCTCGTGCAAGCTGCGCGCCAGTGGCTTCTATGGCAGTCTGGTGTGGGATGGCAAGAGCCCGCAGCATGCTGTACTCGAGGAGCTGCCCAAGCACCTGAACTGGCACAAGGGTGACACCATTGTCACGAGCGGCTATTCGGCAGTGTTCCCCGAGGGGATTATCGTGGGCACGGTCGAGGGACTGGCCCGCGGCATGAGTGACAGCTTTGTGTCGTTGCGCATCAGGCTGACGACCAACTTCAGCCAGCTGAGCAGCGTGCGTGTCATCACCAACAGCATGAAGGAGCAGATCGACGCGCTGCGCCGTGCCGAGCAGGGCATCGATACCGTGGCCGGCATCCAGACACGTCCCGAAATCAAGCCTGAGATCGTTGACGTGGTGCCCCAGGAGGAAAAACCCAAGAAACAGCCCGCCCAGCCTGTGCAGCCCGTACAGCAACCTGTGCAGCCCGCCCAGCCCGATGAACCCGTTGAACCTGAATCAGGAGGAGAACAGCCATGACCAAGACCGTAATACAATTCATTGCCCTGTTCCTGGCATTGCTGGTGCTGCAGCTGGTGTGCAACAAGATTGTCTTGTTCAACGTGGCCATGCCGGTGGTGTTTATCTACCTGATACTGCGCCTGCCGGTCAATTTGCACGGCGGCTGGGTGTTGACCATCGCTTTCTTCATGGGGCTGATCATCGACATCTTTGACAACACGCCGGGCATGAATGCGCTGGCATGCACTATGATGGCAGCCGTGAGGCGTCCCGTTTTCAACCTGTTCGTCTCGCGTGAGGACGACTTGAACATCCCGCTGCCGTCGGTGGCTTCGATGGGTGTGGGCGACTACTTCAAGTACATGGCGACGCTCGTGACACTGTATTGTGCCCTCATCTTTGCCATTCAAGCTTTTACACTGCACAACATCCTGCTCACTCTTGCGCGCATCGCTGGCAGCAGTGTGCTGTCTATTATCGTTATTTTCGGGTTGGAAAGTCTAGTGAGCACGCGCCGTGAGAAAAGATTATAACCTGGAGAAGCGCAAGCTGGTCATTGGCGGCTTTATCGTGGCGATTGTGTTGATCTACATCGTCAGGTTGGTGCAGTTGCAGGTGCTGGACAGCACCTACAAGGCCAATGCCGACAGCAACGCCTTCATGGAAAAGGTCATGTACCCCTCACGCGGCCTCATCTATGACCGCAACGACTCGCTCGTGGTGTATAATGTGCCGGAGTATGACCTGGTGATGATTCCCAAGGACGTGACCCCGTTTGACACCATCGACTTTTGCAACACGTTGAAAATCAGCCGTGAGGAGTTCGACCACCGTTGGCAGGAAATGAGAAAAGGCCGCAGTTACTCGGCTTTTACCCAGCAGGTGTTCATGAATCACCTCACTCCCGAGGACTATGGGCGCTTGCAGGAGAAACTGTACCGTTTTCCGGGTTTCTTCGTTGTGCAGCGCATCCTCAGGCAGTATAATTACGCGGTGGCGGCCAATGTGTTGGGCGACATCCGCGAGGTCAATGCCAAGGACATCGAGAACGACGACTATTACCGCCCTGGTGACTACACGGGCGACTTGGGCATCGAGAAGAGCTACGAGCGGTGGCTGCGCGGCATCAAGGGCAAGGAAATCCTCATCCGTGACGCGACGGGTAAGATCAAGGGACATTACAACGACGGCGCCAACGACGTGTCGCCAGTGGCCGGCAACAACTTGAAACTGAGCATCGACATCGGCCTGCAGGCCTATGGCGAGATGCTCATGCAGGGCAAGGTCGGCGCCATCGTGTGCATCGAGCCCAAAACGGGCGAAATCCTGGCGCTGGTTTCCAGCCCCACCTATGACCCCTCGCTGCTCATGGGCAAGGAGCGCGGCAAGAACTACCGTGACCTGGTCAACAACCGCCTCAAGCCGCTGTATGACCGCTCTATCATGGCGGCCTATCCTCCCGGTTCGACATTCAAGCCCACTCAGGGCCTCATCTTCCTGCAAGAGGGCATCATCACCACGAGCACCGTCTTCCCCTGCCATCGCGGCTATGTGAACGCAGGCTTGCGTGTGGGTTGCCACGGCCATGGCTCTCCCATTCCCTTGAAACCTGCCCTGCAGACGTCGTGTAACGCCTACTTCTGCTGGGGTTTCAAGTACATGATGGATAAGCGCAGCAAGTATGGCTCGACGGGTAAGGCCTTTGAGGTGTGGAAGAACCACATGGTGTCGATGGGCTACGGCTACAAGTTGGGCATCGACATGCCGGGCGAGAGCCGCGGCTTTATCCCCAACACGGCGTTCTATGACAAAATCTACGGCGCCGGCAAGTGGGTGGGGCAGACCATCATCAGCGACGCCATCGGCCAGGGTGAAATTCTGGCCACTCCACTGCAAATCGCCAACTTGAGCGCCACCATCGCCAATCGCGGCTATTACATCACGCCCCATGTGGTGAAGAATATCGAGGGCGTGGGTGTACTCAAGAAGAATCTGGAGCGCCACGACACCGACATCGACAAGCGCTATTACAGCGATATCGTCGAGGGTATGCGCATGGCCGTGTTGGGCGGCACCTGTACGGGTGCCAACATCCCTGGGTTGGACGTGTGCGGCAAGACGGGAACGGCCCAGAACCCCCATGGCCGCGACCACTCGGTATTTATGGGCTTTGCACCGATGAACGACCCCAAAATCGCCGTGTGCGTCTATGTCGAGAACGCCGGCTTCGGTGCCACCTACGGTGTGCCCATCGGCGCCTTGATGATTGAGCGGTACATGCGTGGCAACACTCCAGGCCTGCAGGCCCGTGGACGCGCCATGGCAAGCCGCCACACCATCACTTATCCCAAGGTGAAGAAAACCACTGCTACCGGCACTCAGGCCGACAAAAATAAGACTACGTCATCCAATAAATCCGTTTCGAGCGATGGAAGTAAGGAATGAAGATGAGAATACCAACCTATTGAGGTCGGTGGACTGGTTTACCATTGTTCTCTACCTCATCATGGTCGTTGCCGGTGCGGTGAGCATCTATGCCGCTACCTACGACTATGACAAAGCGAGCATGTTTGACCTGAGCGAGTACTCAGGCAAGCAGTTCCTGTGGGCTGGCCTCTCGTTCCTTATCGGTTTCTCGCTGTTGCTCATCGACAGGCGCATCTATGAGGCCTATGCCTATCCGCTGTACGGCTTCATGATACTGCTGTTGATTGTCACCATCTTTATCGCACCCGATATCAAAGGCTCCCGCTCGTGGCTGGTCTTTGGTCCCGTGAGCCTGCAGCCTGCCGAGTTTGCCAAGACGGCCACGGCGCTTGCCTTGGCCAAGCTGTTCAGCACCTACGGCTTTTCGCTCAACGGGTGGCGCAACTATGCCATTGCCATCGGCATCATCGTGTTGCCCATTCTGTGCATTATTCTGGAGCGCGAGACGGGTTCGGCACTGGTTTACACTTCGCTCATTTTTGTCCTGTACCGTGAGGGCATGTCAGGCTTCGTGCTGTTTGCCGCATTGATGGCTGTGGTCTATTTTGTCGTGGTGCTCAAGTTTGCCGCCGTGACGTTCATGGGCATTCCGCTGGGTATGGTCATCGCCTTTATCATGGTGATGGCGCTCATCGTGGCCATGCTGCTCCTGTATTGCCGCTCGTGGATTCTGGGGCGCAATGTGCTCATCGGCTATGTGGTGGCAGGCGCCATTGCTGGAGGATTGTCATTGGCCGGCGTACATGTCAACGGCTACGCCTTCTTCCTGCCGGTCATCATCCTGTCGCTGCTCTATCTGCTTTACGGCATGCTGCACGACATCAACCTCAAGAAGGTGCTCATCACCATCTGCTTTGCTGCGGCGTCGCTTGTGTTCCTGTTCACGGTGAGCTTCGCCTTTAACAACGTGCTGGAACCGCACCAGCAGACGCGCATCAAGGTGACCTTGGGCATCGAGGAGGACCTGCGCGGAGCGGGCTATAACGTCAACCAGAGCAAAATCGCCATCGGCAGCGGCGGCATCACGGGCAAGGGTTTCCTGAACGGAACGCAGACCAAACTGAAATATGTGCCCGAGCAGCACACCGACTTTATCTATTGCACCATCGGTGAGGAGCAAGGCTTTATCGGCAGTGTTGCCGTGTTGATACTATTCCTGGCGATGATATTGCGTATCATCACGCTGGCCGAGCGCAACCACTCGACGTTTGCCCGCGTGTATGCCTACTGTGTCGCGTCTTACCTCATTTTCCACCTTGCCATCAACATCGGCATGGTCATCGGCCTGTGCCCCGTCATCGGCATCCCGTTGCCGTTCTTCAGCTACGGCGGCTCCTCGTTGTGGGGCTTCACCTTCCTGCTGTTCATCCTGCTGCGCATCGACGCCGACCGCGGCAACTACGGCTCCTGGTAGCCCTCTCGTTTATGTATAATTGTTGGCAATAATCGTCATTCCTTGCTGTGGAGCCTGTTGTCGATGATGCCGGCGATGAAACCGCACAGCAGGCCTGAGACGTGACCCGCCAGACTGATGCCGCGGGTGAAACTCAGGAGTAAAGTTGGGCCTATAAAGATGGCCAAAAGCAGCAGGGTGGAATTATTTGTCCTGTTCCGTTTCTTGGAATTAAACATCAAGCAACCGAAGGGGTATCCGAGCATTCCCATGATGGCCCCTGAAGCCCCTACTGTGACGCCATCGCTATAAAGGGCGCAACAGAAGGAACTCACGATTCCCGCCCCGAAGAACACCAGCGCGCCACGCCAACCCTGATACAACGGAAACAATGCTCCCCAAAAAGCTAAAACAAAGAACAGAACCATAAGATTTATAAGCAGATGGGGGATATTGGCATGCATGAGTATTGACGTGACAAGCCGCCACCACTCATTCTTTACAAACAGGTTATACCCTGAAATGGCGCCATAATCCAGCACCGACGAAGATTCCGTATAGCCCATGAAAAGGGCAACGAGATAATAGATAATCGGTAGCACGAAGATGAAGACGCAAGGCCAATTCTTGGGATTGCGAACGTACTTGATAGTTTCTTGCGTCATATCAAAGCCAGCATCGGTCTTGCCCTTTCTTTTCACCTTTCTGGTTCGCGCAAACAACAGCACAAGCGCAATGACTCCCAAGCTAGCTGTGAAGCAGATGACGTACCCCTTCTTGACACGAGCATCCTCAATGAGAGGCTTGCCATAAATTGGCATGATGATCGCCGGATGGTCGTCGATAGAGTAGGCAGAATCGTTACACATGATGTAGGCATTCTCGACAGCCTTCAGGATATAATCGTAGTGGTCGTTGTTGGAACTGATGCGTTGAAATGTCGTGCAGTTGGTATCGTAGCGATGATGCTGCAGTGTGTCGCGCAAATCGACACAGAATTCATGATAATAAGTCTGCAGTTTTTCATCGCTGGCAAAGGAGTAATCATGTTCCTTGCCACTCACCCGATAAACCATGTAAACGCCTTTACTCTGCTTGACTGGAGCGGCCACATAGGCCTCAAAGGTGATGTCCGCCGTTGCCCTCTGATAATGCTGTTGTACAGTTGGGAAAACATAATAGCCCAACATGCTTGTATCCACTTCGGTCAACAGACTACTGTGGATGAATTCAGCATCGCCCAGGTTTTCCTTCACGATACGGTCACATTCATGATACGGTGAAATGCTCCGTTGCGCATAATCTCCCGCACCGAGCATGCCACTGGTTAGAGCGACAAACAAAGCAAAATGCGCGACACGTTGTGGGAAATCATCTTGAACAATATTGATGTATCTACTCAACAATAACTCGGTAGCAATTATCCAGATGATACCAAGGGCTACTCTCAACTCGAATTGAAAAGTGTTTAGTTTCAAAGCCCAGTACAGCAGCCCGAAAAGGGCTACCGACAACATGGAAACTATCGAAATTGTGCCGATACTCTTACACACCTGCGGCCAGTCATGCTTCTTTTTCGCCATCATTTACCTCTTTAGCCAAAGGGCAAAAAAACGGTCATAAACTTGATAGAAACCTTGGCAATCAAGAACCAATTCCTTTTCAACAAGCGCCAGGATTGCGGACCTGACGGTACTGGTTGCTCCCAATTGATACTTACTTATAAATGATGAACCTAATGCCTGTTGTACTGTACCCTCCTTTGCTATCGCCTTGAGCAGTCTGGCTTGAACTGGGGTAATCAGCCTCATAAAGGTTTGGAATGTAGCCTCGTTCTCATCGATTATTTCATTTAATACCTTGTTGACAAGTGATTTTGTGATTTGTTTTTGGCCACTCTCATATAAGCGGTTCAGCACCATTTGAATATACCAGGTGTGACCTGCAAGCAGTTGATACAAATCATTAAAAACATCGGTAGGCATCTGTTGATGATGTGCCTCTAATTTTTCGCTGGTAAACTGATAATAAGAGGGCTCCTGTATCTCATCGAGGTTGAGGATTTGTGTGCTCTGATAGAACGGACGGTTGGCCGAAGCGAACATATTTTCCAGTACATGCCGTTGGCTACCTGAGAATATGAAATGTACAGACGTTAGATGTTGGACATGTGATCGCAACAGCGCTTCCACGTTCTTCTCGCCATAATCAACTATCGTCTGAAATTCATCCATGGCTATAACACAAAGTTGACCAGACTGTTCCATGTAAGAGAATATTTCAGCAAGTGAATGCTCGGCCATCTCTGGCTTGACATCAACCATGAAAGTTGGAACTCCTGTCAACGAATCAAAACTCAGCAATGGGCGAAGAGATTTGAAAAACGTCGTTACCTGTTTGATGATCTTTGCCTCGGTGGTATCAAGTGATCCCAAGACTACACTAGCCAATTGTTTGACAAGCGATGCTAAGCTATCAGTTTTATACAGGTCCACATAATAGCATTTAGCTTGTTTCTGAGCTTCCATTTGATGGAAAATATGGCGAATAAGCCCAGTTTTTCCCATGCGTCTTGGGCTTATTAAGGTTACATTACGCCCATTTTGCAATGCGGAAATCAGTTTTTGGGTCTCTTGCTCCCTGTCACAGAAGTAGTCTGGCGATACATATCCAGTTAGCAGAAAGGGATTTATCGGTTGTGTTCTCTTTTTTGCCATAGTTCTATCAAATTTAAGTTATTGCGAAAATTTCGTTGCGAAGATTTCGTTGCGAACTTTTCGCAATGCAAAAGTACGGTATTTTTTCTTATCGGCAAATCTTTTGAGAAAAAACTATTGATTTTATGGCTATTTGGGTGCTGAAATGAAGAATCAGGGCCGGAACATCGTGTTCCAGCCCTGATTGTGGTTTAGTGGTTGTTAGCGGCGATTAAGCCTCGGGATCAACACCCCACTGCTGGCGAGCCAGACGGCGGTAGTTGTTGTAACGCCACTGGGCGTTCTCCTTGGCGGCAGCGAACAACTCGGCAGCCTCGTCGGGATACTGCTTGAGTACCGATGCGTAGCGCACCTCGCCCTTGAGGAAGTTCTCGAAGTCGTCCCAGTTGGGCTCCTTGCTGTCGAGCGAGAAGGGATTCTTGCCCTCGGCCTCGAGCTGCGGGTTGTAACGCCACAGGTGCCAGTAGCCGCATGCTACAGCTGCCTGCTCCTCGGCCTGTGCCTTACCCATACCGGCCTTGATACCGTGGTTGATACAGGGAGCGTAGGCGATGATGATTGAGGGACCGTCATAGGCCTCGGCCTCACGGATAGCCTTGAGGCACTGGGCATTGTCGGCACCCATAGCGATCTGAGCTGCATAGACGTAACCGTAGGTGCTGGCGATCAGACCCAGGTCTTTCTTGCGGACGCGCTTGCCGGCAGCGGCAAACTTGGCGATAGCGCCGATGGGGGTAGCCTTAGAGGCCTGACCACCGGTGTTGGAGTAAACCTCGGTGTCGAGCACGAGGATGTTAACGTTCTTGCCGCTGGCAATCACGTGGTCCAGACCGCCGAAGCCGATGTCGTAGCTGGCGCCGTCACCACCGATGATCCACTGCGAACGCTTAACCAAGTACTGACCCAGCTCGCGAACCTTGACGTCGGCGGGATTGTCGCTGTGCTCGATGGCCTCGAGGATCTTGTCGCTCAACTCACGGGTCTTCTCGCCGTCGTTGAAGTTCTCAAGCCACTCTTGATAGAGGGCCTTGACGTCGGCAGCAACGGTAGCGTCGTCGATAGCCTCCTTAACGAAGCCGTAAACGCGGCAGCGCATCTTCTCCTCGGCGATGGTCATACCCAGACCGAACTCGCAGAAGTCCTCAAACAGTGAGTTGGCCCAAGCGGGACCGTGACCCTTCTCGTTGACGGTGTAAGGAGTGGAGGGAACCGAAGCACTGTAGATTGACGAGCAACCGGTAGCGTTGGCAACGATCTGACGGTCACCGAACAACTGGCTGATCAGCTTCACATAGGGGGTCTCACCGCAACCCGAGCATGCGCCCGAGAACTCAAACAGCGGCTGAGCGAACTGCGAATTCTTGACGTTGGACTTGGTGTCCACGAGGTGCTGTTTGCTCTTGACGTTGTTGATGGCGTAGTCCCAGAGCTTCTGGTCCTCTTCGTGGCCCTCCATGGGAACCATGACGAGAGCCTTCTCGCCCTTCTTGCCCGGGCAGACGTCGGCGCAGTTGCCGCAAGCCAAGCAGTCCATCACGTCAACAACCTGTACGAAGGTCATGCCCTCGAAGCCCTTGCCGATGGCTTTGAGCTTGTCTTCCTCCTTGAAGGGAGAAGCGGCAGC
>JAEEGH010014318.1_pt1 | contig 17416 bp, 18 predicted proteins | sample 9134181 | NCBI WGS metagenome assembly JAEEGH01 (sample SAMN16246544, study PRJNA631951) | gut metagenome | biome: gut microbiome; feature: rumen; material: DP-attached | host: Bos | place: Iran: Karaj | collected 2018-10
TCTATATTGGCAAAAATGGTGTTGAAAAAACTGGCGAAGGCGATGCAAAAACTCCCTCGGGTACGATGCACATTACCGGTGCATTTGGTGTGAAAGAAAATCCCGGTACCAAAATCAATTATCTCACAATTACGCCGTCCATCTATGCTTGCGACGAAGATTGCGAATATTACAATCAGATAATTGATACCGCTGTCGTACATCACAATTGCAAAGGTGAAGATATGTATCACATTGTGCCTCAGTACAATTACGGACTTATGACAGATTTCAACAAGGAATGTAAATATCCAAATGGCAGCAATATTTTCATCCATTGCAAGGGTCCAAAAACATACACCGGCGGCTGCATTGCTTTCGACGAAGACAAGATGATTGAAATTCTTCGCAATTGTGACGAAAAACTCGTTGTCAAAGTTGTAACTGAGGACGGCAAATTTCAGTAAGTCAATATTTTGTCGCTGATATTTTTTCTAATTTAAGCAATTCAATTTTATTTTGTAATCCCCCGCCATATCCAGTTAATTGACCATTTGCGCCAATTACTCTGTGGCACGGGATTATGATGCAAATTGGATTCCAACCTACTGCGCCGCCGACGGCTTGGGCGGACATTTTTGGTGAAATTTGGGCGGCGATTTGTCCGTATGTAACGGTCGTTCCGTATGGAATGGTAGTCAAAATTTCTAAAACTTTTTGACGAAAATTTGTGGCGTTTTCAATGCGGAATTTCGGTAGAAAATTTGGTTGTTTTCCGCTGAAATATTCGTCGAGCCAACGGCGGGTTTCGTCAAAAATTGGCAAATTATTTTCGGAAATGTTTTCGGTTTTTGGAGTGTAATTGTCATTTGCAAAATGCAGACCTGTAAGTAGTTCGCCGTCCGATTCTATAATCAGGTCGTCGAATTGCGGCGGGGTGGGGTATGTTTGGATGTAGGGCATAATGTAATAATTTTGTTGCAAATTTACTAAAAAACATATATAATGTGTGAGTTTTTTTCTTAAATTTGCACCATTAAAACAAAAAAATTGAATCATTATGTTTTCACTACTCAAAAAAGAGTTGTCGGCGTTTTTTAGTTCGATAACGGGATATATTGTGATTTTTGTGTTCCTGTTGGTCTGCGGATTGGTTCTGTGGGTTTTCAGGGGCGATATGAACATCATCGACAGCGGTTTTGCGTATATGGATCCGCTGTTTCAGATTGCGCCGTGGGTGTTTCTGTTCCTCGTGCCGGCCATCACGATGAGGATGATTTCGGAGGAAAAAAAGACCGGCACAATCGAAGTGCTTTATACTCAGCCATTGTCTGATTTTCAGATTGTTATGGCAAAATATATCGCCGGATTGGTGCTGATTTTGATTTCGATTTTGCCTACATTGATTTATGTATTTACAATTGCAAATCTCTCTGCCGAAGGACAACAGACGGCGTCGGGCGCGGAGGTCGCAGGACTTGATTTTGGCGAAGTTGCGGGCGCGTACATTGGATTATTTTTGCTCGCGTCGGTGTATTGCGCAATTGGACTTTGGGCGTCGTCATTGACTGAAAACCAAATAGTTGCCTTCTTGCTTTCTGTTGGAATTTGCCTTTTCGTCTATCTCGGAATGAATGCCGTGGGCGAATTTCTCGGCGGTTACGGACTCGCGGTTTCCAACCTTGGAATCGATGCGCATTACCGCTCCATAAGCCGTGGCGTTATCGACAGCCGCGACATCATATATTTTATAAGTGCCAACGCGCTGTTTTTGATGTTGGCAAAATACAAACTCGAATCTCGTAATTGGAACTAACATTATGGAAACCAACGTAAAAGACACCAACAGACGGCGCAGCCTCAAGGTTTTGCTAATTACAATTGCAGCAATTGTCGCCGTCAGTTTCATATCAAATTTTGCCTTTACGCGCATCGATATGACCTCCGACAGGCATTTTTCGCTGACGGATTTTACGCGCAATTACCTTTCCAATTTGCAGGGTTCGGTGATGATTCGCGTGTATCTCGACGGCGACGAACTGCCCGTTTCTTTTGGTCGTATGAGGGACGAAATCCGCAGCAAATTGGAGGAATTTAAGATTTATGGCGGCAGCAATTTCGCCTACACTTTTATCAATCCCACGCAGAATGACAATAAGGATGCTCGTTACGGAATTTACAAGCAACTTTTTGACCTCGGACTCCGCCCCGTCGAGATTGACAACCACACCGAGGAACAGACTACAAAAACGATGATATTCCCTTGTGCGGTAGTTAGTTACACTCTCGAAGGCAAGACCGGTGAGGACAATCACGACACCACGCTTTTCCGCGAAATTGGACTCAATTTATTGAAAGCCGATCCGCGCCTTGACCCGGGTGACGAGCAAAATATTTTCAATTCCGTGGAGACTTTGGAATACGAAATTATTAATGCGATTTACCGTCTTTCGCAGATTGAAAAACCGCTCGTTGCATTCATTGACGGACACGGCGAAGCCTCTGACGAACAGCTTGTTGACATATCGACGGCGTTGTCGGATTATTACGATGTAAGGCGCGGCAGCATCAACGGCAGGGTAGGGGTTTTGGACGGTTTTTCGGCAATTATAATTGCAAAACCAACCAAGCCTTTCAGCGAGGACGACAAGTTTGTGATTGACCAATATATTATGCGCGGCGGCAATGTTTTGTGGCTGATTGACGCAACGTCGGCGTCGATGGACAGCCTGATGACTCGCGAAGTTGCGGCTGTATTGCCCGCCGAACTCAATTTGGAGGATATGTTGTTTACATACGGCGTAAGGCTCAACGCCAACATTATCAGGGATTTGCAATGCAGCCAAATCGGACTTGCCGTGGCGGGTGCGGGCGGTCAGCCGCAGATAAAACTTTTCCCGTGGGATTATTATCCCGTGATAATTTCGCACGTGAAAAATCCGATTACAAAACACCTGAATTATCTTCTCTGCCAATTTGCGGGAACGATTGACACTGTCGGCACCAATTCCGAAATTGAGAAGACAATTCTCCTTCAATCCGGCAAATATTCCAAGTACATCAACGCGCCGTTTTCACTGTCGTTTGAGGGCGTTTCGCAGCGTCCCGACCCCAACGATTTCAATAGACCTTATAATAATGTTGCGGTTTTGTTGGAGGGCAATTTTGAATCGTTGTACAAGGAGCGTCGCGGCAGAACTATCAACGGAACTTATTATCAGACAAAGACTTCCGAACGTCCTTCCAAACAAATTGTTGTTTCGGACGGCGACATTGCCATCAATGATATTTCGCCAAAAGGTGAGCCGTATCCACTCGGTTTTGACCGCAATACCCAAAATACTTTCAAGGGCAACAAGGAATTTTTGATGAATGCCGTCAATTATCTCACCGGCAATGGCGACCTCCTGTCAATTCGCCTTAAAGAGATGAAAGTCAGGATTTTGGACAAGCAACGCGCACAGAGCGAGCGCAGCCATTGGGCAATCATCAATGTCTTGGTTCCGCTGTTGATAATTGGCGTTGCGGGCGTCGTGATTTATTTCGTAAGAAAACGCAAATACACCAAATAATTCATACCCACGGAATACACAAAAAGCACTGAAAAATTGTGTTTTTTCGTGGCTGAAAATAATATAGAAATATGAAGAAATTATTGTTTATATTTTTGATTTTTTTTGCGCTGATCTCTTGTACTGACGATACTGATTTTCAGGTGGTTGAGTCGGAAGTTGGCGGCGTGGAAATCATTGGCAATGGTGGGAAAAATATCCGTCTTGCGAAGGATACTTCGTGGTATATTTCCGATGCTGACGGCAAGAGAATTTACACTTGCGACGAATATAAAATTGCGGCATTTTTCAATGTTTTGCGCGACGTTCAGGTGATGGGATTGAGCACTCATCCGCAGGACGGCAATTTTGATTCTGAAATTGTTTTGAAGAAAAATTCGGGCAGCATTTTGAAAAAAATCCGCCTGAAATCTGTTGCCGGTTCGTCGCAAATGATTGGTAGCGTCGATGGCGGCAAATGTTACATTGTCGGCGTTCCCGGTCTGAATGTCAGCCCGATGGAAAATTTTTCGGCGACGGTGGATTATTGGAAAGATTTGTCGCTTTTGGAACTCACGCCTGACAATATTTCCAAAATTTCTGTTGAGAATTTCCTGGAGCCTGCGCAGTCGTTTTTCATTTCTACGGTTGCCGATGGTTTTGAAATTCGCGGCATTGACGGCAACATTATCCCCGGCATCAGCGAGCAAAATATCCGCTGTTATCTTGGCGGCATCGCCGGCACATATCGCGCCGCGCAATACGTTGATGCACAGCATTTCACGCCCGCCGATTCCATCTACCGCCTCAGCGTCCGCAACCGCCTCGGCGACGATGAATCAATCATTTTCTTCAAAAAAATGAACGGCTCGCAGCCCGATTTCAACCTTATGTTTTTCCGCAAAGATGGCGAGCAAGGCTTGGCAAAATATTACGATTTTGACAAGGTATTGGTGGATGCGGAGGGGATGAAGTAAAAACATATTCCGAAAAATCATTGAAAATCACAAGTAGCACTTAGGATTTTAAATGAAGATTCGGAGTGTTACTCCGAAAATTTCAGTAAAATTCGGAGTGTTACTCCGAAAATTTCAATAAAATTTGGAGTAGCACTCCGAAAAATTCAATAAAATTTGGAGTATTACTCCGAAAATTTCAGTAAAATTTGGAGTGGTACTCCGAAAATTCCGTAAAAATTTGGAGTAGAAATAATTTTTTTTGTATATTTGCGCTGTCAAACTTAAGCGAAATTTGCTATGTATCAGAGATTAATTGAATTTAAATATAGCGAAAGCGACAGCATATTCCTTTTTGGGGCGCGGCAGACGGGCAAGACCACCGCACTGACGGCAAAATTTGGCGGTGCGGTGTTTTATGACTTGCTCGACAGCAACACCTTGACAAGGCTACAGCGCAATCCTTCCATTTTGAGGGAGGAGTTGGATTCGTATGATGGCAAATTGCCGGTCATTATTGATGAAATTCAATTGTTGCCCGAATTGCTTAACGAAGTGCATCTATTGATTACACGCAAAAATTTTCGTTTTGTGTTAAGCGGTTCGAGTGCGAGAAAACTTCGTCGAAAAGGATATAACACTCTCGGTGGCAGGGCGTTGCGTTATTATATGTATCCGCTTGTCAGCGCAGAAATCCCAAATTTTGATTTTGACCGCGCCATCAAATACGGTATGCTTCCTCGTCATTATGATGCTGAAGGTTCGTTGGCGGAAATGAGGATCGAATCGTACATTTCTACATACCTGAAAGAAGAAATCAAGGCGGAGGCCATCGTGAGAAATCTTGCAACCTTCAGCCGTTTCCTTGAAATAGCTGCGCTTACCGACGGTGAAATAGTCAATTTTTCCAACATCGCTCAGGATTGTTGGGTTGACTCCAAGACAGTGAAAGAATATTTTGCAATTTTGGAAGAGACTTTGATTGGCTATATGGTGCCTGCGTTTTCAAAAACTGTAAAACGCAAACTTCGTCAGTCGCCTAAGTTCTATTATTTTGACGTTGGAGTTGTCAATGGGTTGCTCAAACGGTTTTCGCTTGGACGAGGAACACCCGAATATGGACACGCTTTCGAGCATCTGTTGATTCAGGAAATAGTGGCTTACCTTGGTTACAATGGCAAGCAAAATGCGCTTTCCTATTGGCATACATATTCGGATGTTGAAGTTGATGCCGTGCTTGGAGATGCAGAGGTTGCCATCGAATTCAAGTCGTGCGAAGAGGTGTTGGCGCGGCACATCAAGGGCTTGAAGGTATTTGCTGAGGAGCATCCAAAATGCCGACTGATAATCGTTTCGCACGACCTTCGTCCGCGCAGATTCAATGATGTGGACGTGATGCCGGCGACATATTTCTTGCAGCAACTTTGGAGCGGGAAGATTTATTGATTTGCTGCCTCTTCCTGCTCCATTTCCTTCATTTTCTTCTCCTTCATTGCGCGGATGTTGCAATTGGCGTTGCGCAGGGCGCAGCCCTCGCAGTCGTCGTGTGAGAGGGAGGCTTTTTTGCCCTCGATGATTTCACGGTCTATCATCTGTTGGAGTTGGTTCATACAGTAGATGCCGCGTTTTTGCATTTCTTCGTTTTCGCCAACTTCGTATTGCGGAAATCGTTTCTTCTTGCCCCAAAATATCTGTATTCCAAGGCCAACGATGCACAGCCCGAGAATCACGGCGACCAACGAAAATGTTATCCAAAAATTCATATCTTATAAACGGTAATTTGTTGGTTTGCACCGCCTTGCGGCGGTGTTTCTTTGAACAAAAATTTAAGCGAATTGTAACGAATTAAAACGAATTTTTTTGTAAAATAATTCGTTTTAATTCGCTTGAATTCGTTTTAATTCGCGTTGAAAAAAATTAATAATTGTCGGCGTCGAGGCGGCCGATCTTTTTGCCCTTGTCGTTATAGACGGTGGATTTGCCGACGCGCTCGCCTTTTTTGTATTTGCTTTGGAGCTTCATTTTGCCGTTTTCGTAGTAGAAAGTGCACTCTCCGTGGCGGCGGCCGTCTTCGTATTGGATTTTTGCCTTCATATTGCCATTGCGGTAATACTCAATGTAATAGCCGTCAATTTTGTCCATATCAAAATCCACGTCGGCGAGTTTGGTCTCCTTGCGGCTGTCGTAGAAGAAATATGCCTTGCCATTGAGGTAACCCTGCATATAATTGGCTGATACAAAGACGTTTCCGTCGGGATAATACGTGCGCCAGATGCCATTGACCTGACCATTGGCGATATTGCCGTCATAAAGCCTTGCCAAAGTGCTGTCTTTGATTGTCAGAGGACCGTCTTCCACTTTAATAGTGTCAGGAATTGCAACCTTGAATTTCAGCGAATCGATGTCAACAACTCCTGCCGCAGCCTCCGCCATACTTTCGGCTTGGAGGGCGATGTCTTCCTGCGTTGCCGACGAGTCGTATTGTATTGCCAACTTGCTCTTAAACAAGCCGTTGTTGTTGGTCAATTGGAATCCAAAACGTGCAAAACTGTTGATGAGTTCCTTGTTTTTCTCGATGTCGGGTTTGAGGTCGGCGGGCGAGTATTTCAGCAAAGTCTCGTACATACGCGGGGTCTGGATGTAGGCGGTGAGGTTTGCCTTGTTGTCGAAGCCGTCCTTGAAATCGCTAAACTTGACACTCTTGGTCATTGTGCGACCCATCAGGTAGTCGTCGATGATTTGACGGAGCACTTCCTGAGAGTTTGCAAACACCACAAAGTCCTCAATATAAGTGAAATACGGTTTTTCCACTTTGGAGAACAATTTGCCGAAAAACATCTTGAAAAAGCCCTTGATGTCCAAGTATTGGATGTCGAAATTGCGGTACGGCTCCACCTTGAATTTCAATGGCGTGCGCTTGTTGATGTGCGTGAGGATGTTGCCGAGGTGCGCCTTTGCCTTGTCGATGTCGTCGGCGGCGATGGCTATGGCGGCGTCGATGTCACGCGATTTTTCGGAGAGTGGGCGCAGTTTGGCGATGGTGATTTCGTTGCCAATCCAGCCGAGAAAATCGTCTTTTATGCTGAATCCCAGCAACTTCTCTGTTGTTTTCATCAATTTCTGCATATCGTCCCAATCCTTTGGATTGCCACGTGCATATTCGGCGGTGAGTTCGTCATAAAATTTGTTGAAGTCGTTGAACGACAGCGACAAATATACTGCCGTTTGGTCGGATAGGATGTTGTACGCCTTGGTCTTGCCGGTGCCGACGTTGCTGAATGCGCGGAGGTACGAATATACCGAATCCAACGAGGTATTGCCCGTGAGGATTATCTCGTCGTCGTAGAGGTCGAGGTTAAGTACCGAATACACAAGCGATTGCGAAATCATATCCATCGATTCGCTCGGCTCGGTGGAGTACATCGAGTAGAGCCTTGGAACGCGCTTGTAATTGAGAAAGAGTTTCACCAAGTTGCTGCCAGTCAGGTCGTTGCTGACAAGGCGGAAGTTTTCGTTGGTGGTCCAATATCCGTTGTTGAATTTTTCGAGGACTTGGAATAAGAGTCTCTTGTCGAGGCTGATAATCAGCAAGTTGTCGGCGAGGGTGAGGTGTATCATAAACGATAAGTCCTCCTTGTCCCTCATTGTATATATAGTATAAGTGTTGCCGTTTTCGCCGCCGCACGAATATTTGCTTTCTGTGGTCGTGTAGCCGCTCACGAGTTTTAGCGACGAACTCGCCCATTCTTCAAAGTATGACGACAATTCCTGCAAGTCTGCCAAATAAACCATATCCCAGGTGTTGTTGGAGGCTTCGAGACCCGCAATCAGCAACTCGCGGTTTTTCAACATTTTGCTTGTCAGGTTGTTTTCGTTGAGAAATTCGTCCACGAGCGCGATGTCTTCGTCCAAGTCGGCGAAATATTCCGTAGTCTTCAAATACGCCCAGAAGTTGCTCTTGCTCAGGTCGTTCCAAGCCTTGGTGAGGTTTGTGGTGGCTGCCACAAAAATTGCGTCGTCAGGCACTGCCTGAAACGCATCTATGCTGCCTTTCTGTTTGAAGAAATGGTGGTATGCCCAATATCCCGCCAGCAGCAACGCCGCGATGCTAATGACGAGGAAGAAGGATTTTAGAAACTTTTTCATTGCTTTAAAATGTGTGTTTATATTTGGTGCAAAGATACTAAAAAACGTTGACTTACATTTATAAATCCGCCTAAAATTTTCCCAAGTTGTTGTTTTGAAAAATTATTTTTATATTTGTATGTTAAGGTGTGTTAATTTATGCACTTAGACTGTAATATTATTCAACATCGGTTGTCAATATAGTAAATGAAACATAAATAATCACAAAAAATGAACAGAAAAATCATCATCACTTTGTTGCTTGCCATTGTCTGTATGACGGTGGCGGCGCAGTCTATCGACGAGTATCAGTTTCATAGCGGAACGGCTGTACTCAAAGGCAAGGTTCTCAACAAGCCGCAGGGCGAGTGGAACATCATTTCCGTAACCGCATTCAACCATTTCACAAGGGAGGAGGACGTGCAGGACATTCGCGTTGCAGCCGACGGCACTTTTGAAGCCGTCATCCGCCTGCCGCACTCACAGGGGGTGCTTGTGAGGGATGTCAGCGATGTGTTCCTTGCCGTTGGCGACACGGTGGAAATCACTGTGGATGTTGCAAAAGAGGACTCGGACTGTCTGTCGTTCGTCGGCAGTGGCACGAGTACCGACATCAATAGGCTTTGGCGCGAATTGAGAAAACGCTATTTTGGCGACGGCGATTTGGCTATTCTAGGTATGCCAAAGGACGACATTCCCGCGTGGAAACAGAAGATGGTGAAGTACATTGACGACATAATTGCAGACATTGAGGCAGACCGTCTGCCCCTGCCCGCCAATACGAGTGCCTATGTCAAGGAAGTTTTGGGTGCAAGTTTGCTCGCAGAGCCGTTTTATGCAATTATGCTTAACTATCGCTTAAATATATCGACCTTCGTTACCAATGCGGCAAAGGCAAAACTTGACGAGTATTACGACTTTTTGGCAGGTCGTGAAAAGTGGTTGCTCGACAATCCCGCAATGTTGCTTGCGGTTCATCAGTCGGATGACGTTGTCAATGACATTGAATATTACATAATGCCCGACCTCGTATTTATGGCAAATAAATTTCGTCTTACAGTTTTTTGTAGCCCAAACGCAGACTCCGAAGATGATGCCACTTACAAACAAGAATTTGTGCTTCCGCGCCTTTATGACAGCGATGCTCACAAACGTTTCCTTGCTATGCGTGGAGATTCGTTGCTGACTATCGCTGACTATTTTCAACTTGGAATGAAGTACGTTCAGTTGTTGTATGGTCTCAAAAACATCACAATGATGCAACAGATTGTCCTTTGTCGTTATATTTTTGAAGAAATTAATGACGAAGAATTCACTCCTGACCAAGTGGCTGCAAAATTTGCCGCTGCGATTCCCTTCTTCCAAAATCCAATTGTGGCGTATCACGCTCTTGACCGTTACCGTCAATACGTTGTTAAAGAGGAGGCTAAGGCAATTGTTGACGCTAAATCGACGCCAGAGGCAGACTCAATTTTCCAACGCATCATCGACGCTTACAAAGGCAATGCGCTCTACATTGATTTTTGGGGAATGAGTTGTGGTCCTTGTCGTGCCGGTATGTTGCAGGATCGCGAGAAGGTGGAGCGGCTGAAAGATTATCCAGTCCGCTTCCTCTACATTTGCGACGAGCGGGATAGTCCGCGTGAAGGAGCCGAAAAATGGATGAAGGAAAACAACATCCACGGCGAGCATATTTTTGTGTCGCACGACGAGTGGAGCCTTCTTTCTTCAAAGTTCAATATTTACGGAATCCCATTTGAGATAGGTGTTGACAAGGACGGCAACATTGTTACAAAACAGGACATCGACAAGTACGTCAACGAATTAAGAAAATAAAAAATTGACACCGTGGATATTTTGGAAAAAGAAATAGCCACGGTGTTTCCTTTTCCAAAAGATTTTCTATAATTTTGCAAAAAATTTAGGAGCATCGATGTTAGGAATCAACAAAATAATCCTCCTTGGCACTGTGGGGCGCAATCCTGAGACGCGGTACATCGACAAAGGCGTGTCGTTCAGCCGGTTTTCGGTGTGTACCAACGACCTTGTCACGCTGCCCGACGGACGTCAGATAGAGGAGGCAGAATGGCACGAGGTGTTGGTTTGGCGCGAACTGTCAGACTACGTGTCGCGTTATGTCAAAAAAGGCGACCTCGTATCCGTGGACGGCAAACTCAAATCGCGTTACGTGAGCCGTGGCGAAGGCGGACACCGTGTGTATGAGGTAGTTGCGTCGGACGTGAAAATCCTCGCCCGCAGCAAGGACAACGCTCAAACGCCGATTGGGGACACCGCTGTCAGCAACAACGACACTCCACAGACCATCGGCAGCGCACTGCCAAATTTTGACATCGAAAACATCCCCGTCAACCTCAAAGGCGAAGGGGATTCGCTACCATTTTAGAAAAAAATATTGTGATGGATGCTTGCATAATGCTCGATTTTATAATATTGCCGTTTGGCGGACGTTTGGTATGGTTGCCAATAACGGTTGGCTTGCTGTCGCTTGCGGGCGTGGGCGTGATGTCTTTGCTTGCTGACACGGCTGTTGGCAGGGTGAGGGCGTCGCTCAATGCAGCCACGGCTTTTTGCGCGTTGCTTGTGGTGATGTGCGCCGCGTCGCTTGTGCGCTGTACGTCAGCGGGTTATGACGGTGGGTTTGCCGTGGTAGATTTTGGAGATTCGCCTGTGACGGGGTTTGTATTGTTTTTTATAACCATTGCATTTTTGTTGGTGATAACGGCAATGGTGCCCGCCCGTCTGATGGACGACGAACGCAAAGAGAAGTTACATTCCAAATATTCGTGGCTTGTGAAGACGGTCTGCGCATTGACAGGATGGATGAGTTTTGGCAAGGCTTATACAAGCAGTATGGACGACGACGCGGGCGAACATCTTTCGGTTGCAATTGGCGCGTCGCCCGAACAAAACGTTGGCAACGGCGCGATGATTCGCAACATTTTGCAGTTTGGCGACATTGAAGTCCGCGAGATAATGACCCCCCGCCACGAAATTGTTGCAATTGGCAGGGACGAACCTTTTTCTGTGTTGAAAGCCAAAATTTTGGACAGCAACTATTCGCGCATCCCGGTTTTTGAGAGCAGCACCGACAATATTTACGGCATCATCTACGTCAAAGATTTGATAAAACACCTTTCAAAAGGCGACGATTTTGCGTGGACCACACTTGTAAAAGGCATCAAGTATGTGCCTGAAAATAAGAAGATTTCGGATTTGTTGAAGGAATTTCAGCAAAACAAAAATCATATGGCGGCGGTCAGCGACGAGTACGGCGGCATTTCGGGGCTGATAACGATGCAGGACATTTTGGAACAGATTGTCGGCGAAATCAGCGACGAGTTTGATACCGACGACGACCAACTTTTCCGCAAGGTCAACGACCATTATTATATTTTTGACGGGCGGATTACAATTGATGATTTTTGCCGCGAGTTGGGTTTGGAGAACGAAGATTTCGACGACGAAAAGGGCGATGCGGAATCGTTGGCGGGCTTGTTGCTCGAACTCCGTGGCGAATTTCCCGCAAAAGGCGAAAAGATAGAATTTCATTCACTCACCTTCTCCGTGGAGTCCTTCACCGGCCGCCGCATAGAGAAGATTGGTGTGAGAATTTCGTAAACGAAATTTTTTATAACGTCAATTACCGGGAATTTTATCGTCAATTATCGAAAATTTTAGTAGAAAAATTGACGAAAAATTTTTGAATAAATTGATGGTAATTGACGTTTAAAAACAAGCCACCGCAAGGTGGCGTAAATAAATAAAAATTAATGTTTTATGAAAAAATTATTGTTATTACTGACAATTATTGTTGCTATTGCATCGTGTGGTGAAACGCCGGTGCCGAAGCCGCGTGGATATTTTCGTGCGACGTTCCCAGTGAAGGAATACGCCGCAGTTGCCGACAGCCTCGCGCTGCCGTACAGTTTCGATTTTCCGAATTATTGCGTGATGGAGCGCGAGACTTCCCGTGGCGCGGAGCGTTATTGGACCAACATCGTCTATCCCTCATTGAACGCCAAGGTGCATCTGAGTTTCAAGTTTTTGGACAACAATCTTGATACGCTCATTGAGGATTCGCACACGTTGGCGTACAAACACACCGTGAAGGCGGAGGCAATCGAAAAAATCGCATACGTCAACGACACCACGCACGTCTATGGCCTGTTGTATGGCATCAAGGGCAACGTGGCGAGTCCGTTGCAGTTTTACATCACCGACAGCACCAAACATTTCCTGCGCGGTTCGTTGTATTTCAATTGCAATCCCAACAAAGATTCTCTCGCGCCGTCGGTGGAATTTGTGCGCGCCGATATTGAGAGATTGTTTGAAACATTGGTTTGGAAATAATGTTGATACAAACTGTTGATATTGAGGGTGTTAAGATTGCTTTTTGGCGGACAGACGAATCGGCAGACGAATTGTACACGATGTCTGTTGATTTCCTGTCTGATGCCGAAATTGCAGTCTATCAATCTTTTAAGAACGACCGTCGCCGCCGCGAGTGGCTCGCAACACGGATTTTGGTCAAGGAAATGCTTGGCAATTATCCGGGGATTGATTACGATGCCGATGGCGCGCCGCGTTTGATTGGCTACGACAATATTAATATAAGTGTGTCGCATACGGAAGGAATGGTTGCCGTCGCAATGTCGGATAAAATTCGCGTAGGTATTGACATAGAGCGAGTTACAAATCGTGTATTGCGGATTAAAGACAAATTTTTGCATTCAGACGAATATGACGTCAACGACCCAAATTTGTTGCAACTCCTTTATATTCAATGGTGTGCGAAAGAGGCGATGTACAAGGCGTATAACGTCAAACATTATGATTATCAAAATACCTACACGTTGCCGGAATTTCATTTTGATGGCAATATGCAAGGAACAACGACGGGCAAAGTCATTACTGACGACGGCAATGTTAAAGATTTGATGGTCAATTATTTTGAAATCGAAGGCTGTATGGTATGTATCGCTAAGTAATTTTTTCAAAAAAAATTTTTTCATATCATTTTATTTTATAATTTTGACACAAAATTTATAATACTATGCAAATGGAAGCAAGAATAATAAATAAAGATGTATATCGCCATAAGTCTCTCGATGACATTATTGACTATTCGGACAAGTCTTTATTTGAACACAATATTCCTTTGTTGTCTCCTTTAGATAAGGAATATTATACCCCCGAAGAGGCATACGAACTTGTAATGAGAGAAGTTAGGGCTATATACGAAATGAAAGATGCTGTATAAGTATCGTTATACTAATCGGGCAGTAGATAATATCATGGAGTTCTATAAGAATGTATCCATGAAATATTGTCATGCCTATTCGTATGAGGATGTTGATCGTAATGTCCTTGATGCTTTTAATTGTATTTACGACATTGAGAAAACTTTGCCACGTCGTGTACCTACAATTAAGCGTTGGCAAAATTATTATATGACCAATTTTGATAAATGGTATTATGCCTATATCATTGAGGGTGATATAATTACAGTAGTTGATACTTGCCACGCACAAAATATGCACGATTGATACCCTTTATTATTCCCAAAATGTTAGAACGTTATCAATACATCTCCGACCGCGAAAAGACTGTCTTACAGTATCTTGACGCGCACGGAATACAATTTACAAATTACACCCACCCCGAAGGCAAGACCATCGAGGAGGCAAAACGTTGGTGGCACGACGACGGCTCTGTCCACTGCAAAAATCTCTTTTTCCGCAATCACAAGGGCAACAAGCATTACCTCGTTTGTTTCCACTGCGACCACGATATGGACATCCACGACCTCGAACAACGCCTCAAAGCGTCGCTCGTTGCTCAGGGATTGCCATCGTGCGGCAAACTTTCATTCGCCTCGCCCGAAAGGATGATGCGTTATTTGGGTTTGGAACCGGGCAGTGTGTCGCCCTTTGGACTCATCAACGATGCCGAACATCACGTACATCTTTTCCTCGACGAAAACCTTCGTGACGTGCCCTCGCTCTCGTTCCATCCTAACGACTGCCGTGGTACCGTGGTCATTGACAATGCAGAGTTCAAGAAATATTTGGAGTGCGTTGGCAATACGTATGAGTACATAAAATTGTATTGAAAAAATTTTAGTTTTTGTTGAAAAATGTACTATTTTTGCAACGTTGTTTAATAGATTGAACAAAAACGATGGTTTTCTGTTTGATCAATTAAGCAAAAATAGTTGGTTTCTGTTTAATTCTTTAAACAAAAACTTGATATGGCAGATATTTACGAAAAATATTTCAACAAGGACAAAAAACGGATTGCGGTGCTGCTCGACCCCGACAAGCTCACCGTAGAAGCTGCTCCGTTCATTGCCGAGAAGATTGAAAAATCGCCCGCCGACTTCATCATGGTGGGTGGCAGCCTTGTGTCGTCGTCGGTGTTTGATACTGTTGCCGCCATCAAGACCGCAACGCAAAAGCCTGTGATTCTGTTTCCGGGCAGCGGCAATCAACTCTCCAACAATGCCGACGCGCTCTTGCTATTGAGCCTTGTGTCGGGTCGCAACCCTGAGTACCTTATCGGTGAACATGTCAAATCGGCGTACACCATTCACAAATCGGGCATCGAGGTAATCTCGACGGCGTACATACTTATCGACGGTGGGTCGGTGACTTCTGTGCAGTACGTGAGCAACACGATGCCGATTCCCGCGAGCAAAGTGGACCTTGCAGTCGCAACAGCCCTCGCTGGCGAGCAGATTGGTATGAAAAACATCTACCTCGAGGCCGGCAGCGGTGCCAAACGCCCCGTGCCGCACGACACAATACGTGCTGTGGCGTCGGTGTGCAAGTCGCCGTTGATGGTGGGCGGCGGCATGAAAGCGATGTCGGACATTGCAAAGGCGTTCTATGCGGGCGCAGACATCGCCGTCGTGGGTACTGCCTTTGAAAAAAATCCCAATTTTTTTGAACAATAACCTTTTGTTGCATAACGACTTACACATAAAAGTAGTTATTTGTGAAAAAAAATTGAAAAAAAATTGAACTTAATTGAAAAAAAATCCGTACATTAGCCGTATGAAATATTAACATTAAATCTAATTAGAAAATGGCAGAAATTAAATCGATTTTCGACTTGGACGTGGAGACAATCAAGAAACTCCAGGACAAGATTGGTGTTAAGGCCGATGGTATGATTGGCCCCAAGACAGTAACCGCATTGCAGGCATTTCTCAATCAGAATGGCGCAGAGCCCAAACTCGGCGTTGACGGCAAGCTCGGTCCCAAGACCATCAAGGCTTTGCAGGAGTACATCGGTGCAGAGGTTGACGGCAGCTTCGGCGAAGAGAGCGCTACGAAACTCGCTTTCAAGCTGATGGAGAACGAAGACGGCGAGAAGATTGTAAGCACCGAGAGCGACTTGGAGAACATCTTCGCACAGCAATTCAAAGAGGCTGGCCTCGCATAAGAAAGGCGCATCTATGTCCGACGATGGCTAAACATTCGTTGGCATCAACACAAAAAAATAAACTCCGTTATCAATCTTTGGTAACGGAGTTTATTGTTATTGTAGGTGTCTAAGACACTAGATTACTCGCGGTTGTTGTCCTTGCGGGTCATCGGGATCTTAGCGTCGCCGTTTTTGAGTACGAGGTTGCTGTCGTCAACAGACTCAACAGTCCAAGGAGAGTAGATGGTGCCCTGGTCGTTGGCGATTTCGAATTCGATGGTGTTGTCGTCCTTTACCCTCCAAGACTTGAAGTTGGTGCCCTTCATTGTGGTTTTTACCTTGCCGCTCTTGCGGAGTTCGAAGGTGATCTTGTCGCCTTCGGTAGCCCACTTGCCGAGGAGCTTCTTGTAGTTCTGAGAGAGAGAGAGAGACTTGTTGTCGCCAGTGGCGGTCTTCTTTGTGCCGTTGTCGTCGATGAACTTAACCTCGATGGGTGCGCCCTCGATGAGTTCGTCGTAAGCGTTGACTACCTTTACCTGGGTCTCGTTGCCGTTGGCGTCCACGATTGTTACTACGTCACCTGCGATAGCCTTGATCCAACCCTTGAGAGTGGTGGCCTTTTCGAGGTTGATTTCGTCCTGCGACTTAGCGGGAGCAGCGGTGGCAGCCTCTGTGGTGGTTGCTTCGCCATTGTTGGCTGCGTCGGTCTTGTTGCCAGACTTGCAAGATGCAAGCATAGCGAGAGTTGCAAGTGCAACTACGGGAATAAAGCGTGTAAGTTTCATAGTTGATGTAATTTTTTGTTTTTATATTACGTTGCAAATTTATTCAATTGTTTTGTAATTAACAAATTTTTGCATAATTTTTTATGTTAAATTTTATTACCGCCCGTTTGAGCACGGGATTTGTGTCATTTTTCTTTTTTGAACCACCGGGATTCGCCTTTTGTTTTTTCAACGAGATACCTATATGGTATTGCGATGGTGTCGGGGTGGAGGAAATCCTCGTCTACAAATGTGAACCTTAGTATGTCGAAAGTGTCGTTGCCGTAGACATAGAAAACATGTTTCCACGAATTGATGTTGTAGATGTCGTGGATGGAATCGCCTTTGTGCGTCAGGTGATTGCATGAGTAGAACAGTCTTATAGTGTCGTCTTTGACGACATATACTGTGTCCCAGCTGTTGACTATTTCGTATAGCATCTGTTCCGCCGGAATGTATTCTCTAAGGTCTTCCTCGGTGTCTTTATCTATTATATATGTTTTGCAGCACTGGTATCTTTCGTATTGAGCCGACAATGTGTCGCGCCACGCGCATAACAATATGAATTTTGAATCCGTTTTGTTTGCTATGG
>JAEEGH010014319.1_pt1 | contig 17415 bp, 8 predicted proteins | sample 9134181 | NCBI WGS metagenome assembly JAEEGH01 (sample SAMN16246544, study PRJNA631951) | gut metagenome | biome: gut microbiome; feature: rumen; material: DP-attached | host: Bos | place: Iran: Karaj | collected 2018-10
CCAAAAAATGTTGACCACTAATTTTATTATATATATATTATATATAATATATATATAATAATATAATATATAGAATTTTAGGTTTGATTTTACTTTAGTAAACTGTTCGCTGTTCGTTCGTTCGCTTACTGAGTTTCTGAGACTGAGACTGTTTCCCCCTTTTCGCTAACTGTTATTTGTTATTTGTTTGAAAATCCGGTCAAATGATAAACTGTCAACTGTCAACTGTCAAAACACTTACTGAAATCTGAAATCTGAAATATCGCAAACTGTAATCCGTAATCTGTAATGCGAGAGATCCCAGTATCTGCGAAGGCTTGCTCCAGTATCTCCTTCACCTTGTCCCAGTATCTGTTATAGGGGTATTCCAGTATCTGTTATACCCCTATAATGATGCCTGGTATCACTCATAGGAGATAATGGATACACCCTACTCCCATCTTTGAACGCCCTGTACATCGGCATTTCAGAAGAAAAAGGGAGAAGGGGAGTAGTTTTTCAAGAAACAGAAATCACTGTCTCCGTCTGGTATTGTTGTATTATTCTTTAAGGATCGGTGTCGCTTGATCGAAATTATTCTGCATTTCAGAAGTCATACGATGAAATATACGTGTTTCACCTTCAGAAGAAAGTGTAAGCGTATTACCCTTAATAGAATATGTACCAGTTAAACCATTAATAGTAATCTGATTCCCTTTAACAGTATAATCTATTGTGCCAAGATATTCTTTGTACCATTTACCATTGTCCTTCCATAACTCAGCACCGGTTAGTGTTGTATTTGAAAAATTATAAATCAGATAGTAATTACTATCATCTTCCATATACCAATATCCAAGCAAACTACCTGAGTCTTTTGAATCGTCATCACCACAAGAAGCCATGCCAAAAGCTGCTATCGCCAGCATCAGCATCATAGACAAATGTTTTAAAGTTTTCATAAATCTTTTCTTTTTAATTATTTAAGTTAATTCTAGACAGGGCAAAATTACAATTTTTATTTAACATCACAAAACATTAAGAGATTTTTTTTGAGAGCCATCTACGGAAATAAAAAGCAATTAATGTTCAATACCAAAATCTTGCTGTTGTTTCTCCACTTCCTCCAGTTCCCTGCGGCGTTGCTCGTCGGACATACCACTTTGCGGAGAGTCTGTACGACTAGACAATGACGGTCTTGACAGCTGCTTAGAAGGTTGATAGACCCCATTACAGACAGGCATCTCATAAGGTACACTCACGATCTCCAGCGTGTCAGCACTGGGAGCATGGACACCCTCGAAGGCAGGACGCGCTATGATACGGATCTTACCGGCACGATGGGTGCTGCGAACCAGACAGGGAGCACTTCCCCACTCCACCAGACGGGGATTGGCGGCAATAGACGCATCACCGATGACGCTACCCTCGCCCTCAACAGAGAACAAGACCTGCTCACGAGCCAGACGACGCACATTACCGTTATCATCCGTTATCTCCGCGACGACGACGATGAAGTCAGAGCCGTCAGCCACCAGCTGTTTACCCATCTCATCCGCATACAACCGTATCTTGGTACTACGACGGGATGGCATCCTCGTCTCCTGACAGACGACCTTCCCATTCTTGATACCCTCAGCCACCAATCTCACGTTCTGCCACTTACGGTTGGTGTAACTCTCCTCACGAGCCTTCCAGAAGTTCCAGAGTCCCTTGAAGACGACAGGAGTATTGGGAGTACCCTCTGGCTGATGGACGACAGGGAGCGTCACCGACTTCCAACCATTGAGTGCCGTCAGACGAACACTGTCACAGTTGCTGAACACCACCACGTCACTGTCAGAGAACTGAGTCATCTCATGGGCGATAAAGACCATCGGTTCCTGCTGACTCTGAGAACGGAACATCTCAAAAGCATATTTCTTCTGACGGAAAGCATCATAGATACCACCCAGATAAGCATCAGGATGATAGCCACGCTGATGGTCGAAGGGATGCCACTGACATCCGCCGATAAACTGACGTTGACCACGATACATCATCCCATAAGTATCAGCAAGAGAAAGTGCGGCAGTCACCTGAGCCTGTTCTCCCCAGCTACGGGCAGCACGGTTGATGGCATTATGCGCATACCAGTCATCGACATACTCCCCCCACTCACGGGTGAAGACACACTTGTCAGTGTCCAACGTACCCTTTCCGATATTATCAGCCCAGTCGTAGAGCACATCATAATGCTCTTTGACCCCAGCCGAGTTCAGATCCGCCGCAGCCACGGGACGTCCCTCATAAGGAAACTCCTCACGGGTAATCTGTAACGCCTTCATGGCAAAATCCTCCGGGTAACGGGTCTCATTCAAGATAGGCTCCCACATCAACACAGAGGGATGGTTACGGTCACGACGGATGATATCACGAGTGTTCTGATGCACCATCTCCCCCCACTGCGGATCCTTATTCCAATACTGCCAACCAGGAGTGGGAACGATAATAAAAAGTCCCAGTTCATCACAGGCGTCCATGAACGACGGGTCCTGAGGATAGTGAGCCGCACGGATGATCGTCATTCCAGCATCCCTCAACCGTTTCGCGTCACGCCACTGCTGGGAGTTCGGCAACGCGTTACCCACATAGGCAAAGTCCTGATGACGGTTGCCACCAATCAACTGATGGTAAGGTTTGCCGTTCAACCAAAACCCATCCTTCCCACGGAACTCCGCCTTACGGATACCGGCACGTAGCATACCACCGTCCACACAAGTCTTACCTTGCATCACCAGAATCTCTACCTGGTAGAGATAAGGATCCTCGGGAGACCATAGATGAGGAGTGGTGATGGAGGATGTCAGATGGAAGACGGAAGACGATACTATCTTTTTAGACGCTTTGAGTGTTCTGACAAGCCGTCCCTTCGCATCCTTGATGTTGGCAATGACGGTGACACTACCCTTTCCCTCTACTTCCACATCGACAAAAATGTCGGCAGACTTCTCCGAGATATTGTCATAATGGAGGAAGACACCGCCACCAGCCACCTGTCCCCGCTCGATGGGGTCAGTGATATGAACCGGTGACTTACCGATCAGCCACACATCACGGTACATCCCACCATGATAGGCAAAGTCCAGCTGCGTCTGTTTCTTGCCAGGAGGATAGTTCTTGTCATCACTATTATCTGCCCTGACAGCTATCAGACATTTGTCACCAGCCTTCACTCCCTCCTTCGACAAGTCAATGGTAATCGGCAGATAACCACCAAGATGCTCCTTGACGAGTCGACCATTCACATAGACCTGTTGTTTACCCATGACAGCCTCAAAATGAACGGTTATCTCCTTGTCTTGCATATCAGCAGGTACCACGAACTTCTTGCGATACCAGCAGACACCCTGATAGTTACGACAACCACTGACCTCAGAGGGTTCCAAACGTACCGTATGAGGAGCACAGACCATCTCCCAGGCAGCGTCATCAAAGTCGACAGCCTCAGCACCTGCGGCATCCCCCAACAGGAAATGCCATCCCTCATTGAAATTATAAACGACGCGACCACTGTTCGCTATTGGAAACAGTCCTGCGACAGAGGTGGCGGAAGCAAAGAGTGAGAGAGGACATAAGAATAATGCCAACACCACCACTGCTTTCTTGTAGAATGTGCTATACATGATTATTTAAGTTTATTCAAGTCAATTTCTTTATATGCGATACGCAGACGCCGCCAAGTATAGATGGCATGCAGTTTACCATCCTTGCCTTGGATAATGGAAGGATAGGAGTACTGACTGATGGGCGAGTCCTCGAGGGTCAGGGCATGTTGCCAATGAGTACCATCACTACTGATGGCAATGGAAAGCGGTGTGCGGACACCCTTTTTCGTACCAGGCAGTGACGCGAAGTTATTATAGATAAGTACATGACGACCATCCTGTAGTGTGACGGCATCGGTACCACTCTGGTTATTAGGAACATCGAGCAGCGTTACGTTGCTCCACGTATCACCCTTGTCACTGGAGAACGATGTCCCTATCTTACCATTACGGGTACGCATCAGGACCTGCAGGCGACCGTCCTTTAACTTTAAGATAGAGGGTTGGATACAGTCAATGGGATGACGACCGTCCTCTGTTGCCTTACCACCAGCATCCGGGGCTTCGATATCCTCTTTCTCACTCTTCGTGACGGGAGCCTTCATATCTTCTGTGCGCATGGCAAGCTCCGCTTTGACAGGTCCCACATATTTCCACTCTTTTCTAGCGATATCATAGATCTCCATATGGAACTTCCACCCATTGTCCTCCGTACTTGACGGACATAACAGGCGACCGTCAATAATCTCGGGCTTGTTCTTGATAGGACCCAGGAACCCTTTGGGCAACGGCTCCTTGTCGCTCCAGGTACGTCCTCCGTCCTTCGACTTACAAAGCCATCCCGTCCAGTCCGACACCTTGAGACCCACCTTGAAGAACAGCCACAGTTCACCGTTGGGCATCTCTGTGATGACAGGGTTCCAGCATGCCTTTCTTCTTTGATTCGCCGATGCGGGACCTTGGCGCACTGGACCCTCAGAAGCCGGTGTGCTCTCAGCGGTAACACCAGCGATCTCCGCATATGCCGTACCTAACGTAAAGACCCCATCAGCCGCGAGGATAGGCTTGCTCCATTCCTGTTGTCCTTTCTTCTTGATACTCACCCAGATACAAACGTCAGGATTACGCTCGTGCTTACCACCGAAATAGGTTGCCACGAGGTCACCATTCTTCGTCTCCACGATGGTGGCAGCATGACACTGTGGGAATGATGCCTGCTCATACAGGAACTCATCTTTCGTGATGGCAGGTGAGACAGCGGGTATGTCACAGGAGAAATGATATTTACCAGAGCCGACCTTTTTGACGGTACCGTCAGGCAGACAGACATCGGCGGTGGTGTTACAAGGGATGGTGACATCCCACTCCACATGCTGCAGAGTCTTTTTCCAATGACTGGCAATCGTGCCGTAGGGAGAGTCATAACTTACATTTGCCCATGAGCAGTCTTGTATGGAGAATTCCGGTTTAAGCACGATATGCTTATACGCATTATCCTTTTGTCGGATACCACCTACATACTGGTAACACCAGGTGAGCAAGTCTCCAAGGAGCATGACATGGTTACCGCTGTTCATCTTAGGTGATGCCGTATTGCCGTTCCACAGTTCCCAGATGGTGGTGGCACCATTCTCTGCCATGTAGCCCCATGAGGGATAACTCTTCTGTGTGGCTATCATATAGGCGATGTCACTGAACCCGTTGTCACTGAGTCCACGCAACAACCAGGAGATTCCGATAACACCACAGGGTACGTGGGCGTTGTTCTTGATGATGATGTTCTCCACCACATTCTTCATCACCTCCACACGATATTCCTCTGGTACGATACCAAACGACAGTGCCAGCAGATTAGCTGTGGCGGTATTGTTGGCGTAGAAGACAGAGTCAGGATAGAGCACATGCCCAGGAGCCGGTGACGTGCCTTTCTTAACAGTCAGGAATTGCTTGTTGAATGCCGTTATCATCTGTTCGCGGAGAGGTCGCCAATAGTCGGCTTCACACCCCCACTGCTCCATCAGCTGCATGGTGCGGATGATATATGCCGTTGAGATGAGCGTCACATCCGTCTTACGACTGGGATCCGCAGAGTGGATGAGTTCCAGACTCTCTGGCGGCACACACCAGTCGGCATATTTGCCACAATGGATAATACCTTCCTTACTATATTCCTCGATGATATGCTGTACCCATTTCTTGATATAGGGATAGCTGTCCACGATGGGTTGCTTGTTACCATACTGGCGCCACAGCATATCACAGGTGAAAGGTAGCGCGGCAGCCCATGCCACATCGTCTGAGTAATAATTCCAGAAGGCTGGTGCCACATCAGGAACACATCCGTCCGTACGCTGAGCCTCACAGATGTCACGCATCCACTTGGTATAGAGTCGCTCGTTGTTGAAAAGGAAACTCTCGCCCAGCGACCCTACTGTACGGTCACCCAGCCAAGGCTGTCGCTCGTCACGTTGTGGACAGTCAACAGGCATCCCTTTGTAATTATCCAGGACACCCCACCATGCATTACGCATCAACTGGCTCAAGACGGGGTCAGAGCACTCAAACTGTCCTGTCGATGACATCTCGTCAGCGACCACCTCCGCGACGAAGTCGTCTTTACGACAGTCTTTCAGTCCGATAACCTCAGCATACTTAAAACCATGATAGACGAAGGCTGGTGTCCACCAACGTCCTTCCTTTCCTTCCTCACCATTGCATACATAGATGTCTGTCGAACGGGCATTACGGAAATTCTCCCGGTACAGTGAACCGTCATTATTCAGTTTTTCCGCATAGACGATACGGATGGTGTCACCTTTCTGACCACGGACACGTACCTTCAACCAACCTGCGATATTCTGACCAACATCCACGATACGACCATTCAGCGACTGTGGGTTGATTTGCTGTAACACCTTCATGCCCGGTGTCATCTGACTACGCAGATAAGCCTGAGGGATATCCGTGCGTTCTGCCTTCATCCATTTCGAGTCATCGAAGCCTACCTCACTCCAGCCTCTCATCTCCATGCGAGCATCATATTCCTCACCATCGTACTCGTTGTTGGCGCGGATGGGACCATCGGCTGTCACCTTCCATCCCTTATCGTCGGTCTGCAGGCACTGGGTAGTGCCATCTGTATATTCTATGATGACGTTGATGCGGCACTTGGGATAGCCAAAGGAGTGAATCTTATAGGGCTTGTGTTGCTGCATAGGAAAAAGCCGACCGTTGCCCAAGACGATGCCAAGGCAGATGTTTGGGGTATGATGTAAGAAGTGAGAGGTCACATCATAGGTGTTGTAATAGATGGTCTTGCGATAGTCGGAAGGTACTGGTTGCAACACCCCGTCACCCATCCGTTGTCCGTTGACATAAAACACATGCAGTCCGATGCCTGCCACATAAGCGGTGGCACGTTTTATGGGTTTGTCCTTCAGTGAGAACTCCTTTCGCAGATAACGTGCTGCCATCCGTGTGTGGAAACCACGTTCCTCACCCGGCATCAGACGCTCCAACCCTATCCAGTAGCCACTCCATTTACCTTCATGCAACAGACCGACACTGAAACGCTCATCACTGCTCCATGCTGATTCCCCGGCGGTTGTCCATACCTTCACCTTCCAAGTACAGGCGGTATTGCTTTGTAATCTCTTGCCGGCATATGGAAGCCAAAGTTGTTGGTCACTATCCACCTTACCCGAGTTCCACACCTCTCCATGGTCGTCACATACGACAATCTGATAGGCAGTCTGACGGACATCTTGTTGGTCGCTCGTTATCTGCCAGGAGAAACGGGGCTCCGCAGTATCTATACCCAGTGGCCGCTTCAGATTCTCCACGGTGAGGTTCGTCACACTCACACCAGGCATCGCCACCTTCTTCTTAGCAGCACCTACCGGCAATGCCAGGAGCATCAGTAATAGCCCATAAATATACCTTCTCATCGTTTACTCATTTAAGTCTCTTGCTTTTCCTGAGAGTGACATGTCAGAGACCTGCGTCTGGTCTTTCTGCAGATAGTCCTTCGAGGCATCAACAGCAATCAGCACACCGTCTTCGATTCCTGTTCCTTTCTTATGCATACGGAATGTCAGCACCTTGGAATCGTATTCCCCTAAATAGCGCAACTCTCCTGTACCGGCATTCATCCACCATACATTTTTCTTATCACCCGATATCTTCGTCAGGTCGAGTTTCATGATACGACTCGTATAGTTATATACCATCAGATAATCATTCCCACGGGTAGCTATGAGACGGTCATACTTTGTCCCATTCTCCTGGATGATGCTTTGGTCAGGTACACGCTCGAAATAAGGGAAAGACAACATCAATTGCTTCAGGTATTTCATCTGATTGAACCCCGGGTCGTTGAGTCCCTGATACCAGGTCTTCACATCTCCGGCATCCCCATAGCTAGTGGGATAACCCGGTTTCAGCATCTGCATGATGGCATTATGACCATAGGTATGTCCGCAACTGCCTGCAAACACACTCCAATAAGCATAACGGCGCACATCCCATGCCTGCCAGCGAGCCTCGTTCTTATCGTGCAGTCCCATAGGGATATCCTCATAGCTGGGTTCCGCGTCCAACACTGGTTTGATGGGTTTATAAGCCCATGTGGAGTCGACATACATCCAGTTGTCCTCCTCCGTATTGTCAGGAATAGGATAGTCGGCATTCCCCATGCGCTGTCCATATTTACGATGACCGCTCTGGAAGGTATGGAAGTCTATCCACGGTGCCTTCGCCCACCACTTGGCAGAGGTATAGCGTCCACGGGGATGATACGTCATCAGATGGTCTTTGTCTATCGACTTGATAGTCGTTGCCAGCGTATTCCACACCTCTGGTTTGATATCACCCTGGATATCACCACCCATCATCCAGATGATATTGGGACTGTTCTTGTAGCGGTTGGCGAGGAACGCACCATATTTCTTAGCATCCTCCACACTCAGTTTTCCTTCCTTGACCAGTCCTCCCCAGATACAAACCATACCGATATAGATACCGTTCTGCTCGGCAAGGTTGATGATATAGTCCAGGTGGTCCCAATAGGAATAAGCAGGAGACCTCTCCAACCTCCCCTGTTTAGGAGAGGCTTTCTTGAAGATATCCATATTCCACCCGTCAATATTCGAGGGCTGCCCATAGATATTATAGGCAGGAACCCCGTCAATGACTTGTATCTGTACTACGTTATAACCTGCCTCCCGACAGCGTTGCAGATACCATGCTGCCTCCGCGCGGTCGAGTCGTTCCGGCAACAGCCATCCTGTCTCACCCTGCCAGAAGAAGGGTTGTCCATTCTCAAACTGCAGATAACGCTGATTATCCGACACTTTCAATTTCCCGTTTTCCCACGGTTTGCCTGCCATTGCCGATAACGTCAGTACAACGAGGCATCCTATCATCAATAGTCTCTTCATAGTTCAAAGATTGTGTATTCTTGATTAGCCATTGTCTTTATCTCATAGATATCTTTTTCTTTCGTCTTTCTCAGTCCCTTACCCTTCAGGGGGGTATTCGAACGGATACGACAGATGCCCCCCTGACGTGAATGAACGACAGCCTTTGTCAGTTTGCCATTCTTCCAGTCGATGTCAATCACGAAACCGCCACGAGCCACCAGTCCCCTCACACTACCTGTCTTCCAGACACCAGGCAATGCCGGCAACAGATAGACAAAACCGTCGTAGCTCTGCATCAGCATCTCAGCAATACCGGCTGTACATCCGAAGTTGCCATCTATCTGGAAGGGAGGATGAGCGTCAAACAGGTTAGGATATGTACCACCCGTCTGTTTGACAGCACCAAAGATGAGGAAGGTGTCAGCAGTCAGTGTCAACTGATCCTGTATCAGCTTATAGGCGTGTTCTCCATCAAGGAGACGTGCCCATGAGCATACCTTCCATCCCATGGACCATCCGGTAGAGACATCCCCTCGTGCCTCAAGAGATTTCCTTGCAGCCTGCCAAAGTGCCGGGGTACGGTATGGTGATATCTGGTTAGAGGGATAAAGACCGTAGAGATGGGAGAAATGGCGATGGTCATCTTTGGGGTCGTCTAGGTCATCAAGCCATTCCTGTAACTGTCCCCAGTGTCCGATCTGCATGGGGGGTAACTGGGGCAGTTGGGATTGGATTGTATCTAGAATATCTAGATTTTCTAGATGGTCTAGATTTTCTAGAATCTTGGCTGCCGCCAAGACATTGGTATATAGCTCTGTCACGATCTGGTTATCCATCGTCACACCTGCATCCAGCGGTGTGGGGCGTCCCTTTCCTCCATGCTCCGGTGACTCTCCCGGGCAGACCACCAGATAGCCTTTGGTGGGGTGCTTCTGTAAAGTCTGTGTAAAGAAACGGGCGGCATCGAGCATGATAGGGAAATACTGACGGAGGAAGTCCTTATCCTGCGTATATAAATAATGTTCCCACAGATGACGACAGAGCCATGCCGCACCAACAGGCCACAGTCCCGTCTGGGCACGGTCCACAGGACCGGTGATACGCCACTGGTCGGTATTATGATGCAAGACCCACCCGTCAGCACCATACATGTCACGTGCCGTTTTCTTACCTTGCTCGTAGATCTCACGGATGAGTTTGAACAACGGCTCGTTCATCTCCGTCAAGTTAGTGACCTCAGAGGGCCAGTAGTTCATCTCCAGATTGATGTTCGTCGTGTATTTCGAATCCCAGGAGGGAAACAACTTATCATTCCAGATACCCTGCAGGTTTGCCGGGTTCATATTGTCGGGCTGGGAAGAGGAGATGAGCAGATAGCGTCCGAACTGGAAGTAGGTAGCAACAAGGTGATTGTCGGAGCCCCCACCTTTCCTCCCCTGTTGAGGAGAGGAGAATTGTTCGATGCGCTTATCCATCGGGACGCTGGCATAGAGGTCTGGACCAAGGTCAAGTCTCACACGGTCATAGTACTTATGGTATGTCCGCTCATGCTGGTCCTTCAGAGTCTCATAGCCCAAAGCCATAGCCCCTTGGAGGCGTTCGCGGGATTGAGCTACCTCGTCACCGGTGATATCCTTATAGCTCTTGACATTAGTACCAATGGCAAGATAGATGGTAGCCTCATCAGCCCCCACCACACTGATATTGCCATTAGAGCCAGAGCGTTTACCACCCTTCGTCTGTACGGCAAGACGTCCCATGAAACGTACCTTGCCCTTCAGTCCCTCGTGTTTGGAAGACACCCCTAAGAGTGTTGCCTCGTCACCATCCATCCCCACCAGAGGATTCTCATGGGGAGTAGTCATATTAGCGGTAAACGTGATCTTTCCCTTCTCACTTGCCGTCAGATGGATGGCAATAACAGGATGGTCACCAAGTGGTGTGATGACCTCACGCTCATACCTCACACCATCCACGGTATAGCGCACTCTGCTTTGAGCATTGTCAAGGTCCAGCCAGCGTTCATAACCTGTATAGTCCGCATGTCCGGGCATCGCGATATAGAGATCGCCGAAGGGTTGGTACGGCATGCCCATATTCTGTCCAGCGGCATTGGGCATCACCTTGGCATTCGCCAAGTCCTGTGCTTCCTTGTACTTTCCCTCAAAGATCAGTTGGCGTACCTTTGGCAATGCCTCCTTGGCTTGGGGATTGATGACATTGTTAGGTTGTCCTGCCCAGATGGTCTCCTCATTCAGTTGGATATGCTCCACGGCAGGTGTGCCAAAGACCATCCCACCTATCACACCATTACCTACGGGTAATGCCTGTGTCCAGGTCTGTGCAGGACGGTCATACCACAGTCTGTATTGAGCTGCGGCAAAGACGTAGCATACGGTAAAGAGGATGGTGAATACAATGCGTTTCATTTGTAGAGTGATTTGAGTTGTTCGTCAGGTTCTATCTCTATCTTACTCTCATCGAGCATCGTACGGTCGAGTCCGAAAACATCAATGAAGAAATCATAGACCGCATTTCGTTTGTTCTTCCCAAAGTCATGACGCTCATTGGGGAGATGGACATTACGCACCTGATCCTTTGCCCCATAGAATCCATAGACACGTTGCAGATAAGGGAACTCCAACGTAGGAACACTACTTGTCCAATCGCCCCCGTCAGAGACGATAAGCATCGGTTTGGGAGCCATGACGGCAGCAAGCTCCGGTTCACAGGTCCCTCCGGCGGAGAGTTGTACAGGTTTGCCACTCTCACAAGGACATCCGCCATCAAAATGCGAGGCAAGATGCACCACAGGAGCAGATGCTGTCACACGGTCATCCAAGAGAGACAACAATACGGTATGTGTGCCACCACCGGAACCACCCATCACACCGACCCGCTTGGTATCGATATCCTGACGATGAGTCAGCATCCAGTCAAGCAGGATATAGCCACAGGCTGCCTGATAGACATGTGCACGACTGGTATGATGTGCCTCAGCACCCACTTCCTTCTCACTCTCACCCCAGCCGTAAAGGTCGAAGTCCACACAGACTGCCCCCATCCTTGCCAAAGTGCCCAGTCGTTGTTGCTCATCCTTACGGTAGCGCATAGGCCAATGACCGTCAGGACATACGATAAGGGCATGTCTCTGAGAACTCCGAGAACTCGGAGTATAAATCGTTCCAAACAGATGCTGCCCTGGTGTCAGCTCTATACAGATGTTCTGCGTGGTATAACCGTCATGCTTACGGATCTTAGAGAGAATCACTGGGCGTTCCATTTGTCCTTTCTTGTTCTTCACTAACACACATGAGTCAAGGAAGGCATCCAGTTCCAGACGCTGGCGTACCTCACGACGAAGACTGTCTCGCCGAGCCTCCCACTCCACCTTATTATTATATAGGGAAGACAGGTAGTCGAGCATCTGTCGTCCCTCGTCCTCATGACGACGGGGATACTCATAGCGCTTGATCTTATAGAGGTTACCCGACTGCTTCCACCAGTTCCAGTCGAAATGCTTACAGATATTATCAAGTGTCTGCTCCAGCGAATACGGACGGATACGGAAGTCGGCATACGTCAGGATGACACCTGCCGTATCGACATTCGCATCGAACTTGAACCTCACGTCAAAGCGTTTTGCCACATCCCGCATCACGTCACTCACTGGACGGCGGAACTGATTCTCGTAGGTTTGTGCTTGAGAAGTAAGAGGTAAGAGGTAAGAAGTAAGAAATAGGATTCCTACTGCCCTCCACATGTATTTCTTCATATCATTCATATTTTAATAAACCTATGTCTTTACGATGAGCCACCACCTTACCGTCTACCATCAAGGTAAGACCTGTTCCCTGGTGATAACGCTGTCCGTCCTTGTCCCAGAGGATGGTGAGGATATGACCACGATAACGGATTCCGTCCAGACAGAAGTAGTCCCATTTGTCCTGCGGCACGAGTGGGTTCACCACGATACTACCATCCTGTTGCGGACGGAGTCCACAGATACCTGTAATCATCAGATCGTTAAAGGTGGAGTGGTTATAATAACGACTCCGCTCACGGTCACCCATCAACCATGCACCGTTCGTCTCATCGAGATACTCTCCGATATATGGTCGTCCACGGTGATGCTGTGACTCCACATAGAGCTCCATCTGACGGAAGAAGGTATTGGTATATGTGGGATTACCGTTCTCAATATGGTTAGCCAATGCCGTCAGCGTCTGTGAAGTGGCGAAGGGCCAGACGGCGCCATCCCACTCACACTTGCCGAAGCCATGACTGCGGAAGAGGGGATGACGGCGCTCTGCCGTTGTCAGACCATAGGGCGCGGAGAATCCCTTCTCGTCAAGGAGCTGCTGCCAGGCAACGTCATATTTCGAGCCGGCAGCCGGCAGGTTGAAATACCAAGGGATATAGCCTATCGCCTCACGAACGTTTGCCGACGAGTCACCACGGTGAGTCTCAAAGAACTGCTGTTGCTCGTTCCATAACTTGGTCTCGATGAGATTCCTCAAGGTGTCCGCTTTCTGCTGATAAGTCTTTACCTTCGCCGTCTCTCCTGTCAGGCTGTTCATAAACGACAGTGCCTTGGCATTGCCGAACATATAGCTGTTAATCGTCGGACGGGCATACTGTTTCTTACGACCACCACTGATACTCTCCTCCATACCGTCCTGTACGTCACCCTGCCAGTAGAGTCCATTGGCAAGACGGTTGGTACGCTCCCAGCGTGCATACTCCTCTTCCAGTCGTGGCTTCAGTCCCAGCATAAAGGTCGTATCCCCTTGAACCTTCCACATCTCCAGTACGGCGGCAGGGTTCCATGACGAGAACTTATTCATCTTCGTCATCGGTTGTCCGTCATTACCATAATACCAGGTACGGAGTATCTGGTGCAGATAGGTAGTGTCACGCAACCAGCGGCTCTCCATGATATGGTGACCGATGGCACAGGCAATGAGGTTGTAACGGTCGGCATAGGAGCGTTGAACGAGGAACTCCGTCATACCATAGCCCACGGGAGTCCTCTTGATATGCTTACGCAAGGTCCACCAACGATAATAATACATCTCACGGAAGTTCTCCTGCGGACAGTCAAACAAGGGAATATTCTCACGCATCCATTCCGACGATTGTGCATTGGGGATGGTAGTGACGATATTCTCATCCTCCATCGTGTTGAAATAGTCGGCATAGTGGGCATAGTCGTCATAGTCGAGGACGGCGGTGACACTGCCGTCAACAGGACGGGAGGTGACATTGGCAATATGATAACCGACCGCAGGGTCGAGTTCATCGGCACGCGGCATGTCGAAGTCCTGGTCTGCTGGTGTGTTATAATCGGGCTTGTCGAAAGGCATCCCGGTACGGAACACGATACGGCTGATACTCTCCACTGGTGTGTCAAACTGTCGCTCACAGGCTTTCTTGCCGTTCAGGTAATAGACGGCACGATGCAATGAGGTGGAAAGTACTGCCTTGATATGATAGGTTGTTCCTGCCTCATAATGCTTGAGCAGGGTTGCATATCGTGCACCACCCTTCACACGAATCACTCCTGTGGAGTCCACCACGATACGGGAACACACATTACCCCCGTCATCCACAAACTCAATGTCCAGTTCCCCGAGATCCGTTTGGTCCATCTTCAGGTCGAACTCCACTTCAAGCTCTTTCGTATTAGGAATTACACGTTCCACCTTCGCATAGTCGTAGGGGTCACTGTCGTAGAGACTCAGCCAACCATTCTTCAAGGTGACAGGACATAGCTGCGGCATATACAGGTTCCAGTCTGTCAGGTCGCTGACCTCACAAGGGGACAGTCCCCTTGTGAGGTTGCCAAACGGTTTGGCATGGGTGGTGGCGTTCAGACGAACGGGGACGGGGATGCGCGACACCCACATATCCTCTTTATTATTGGAATAGGTAACCCACAAGTCGCTGTCTTTAGGTATACCATTACCCTCCTGTATGCCCCGGACATATTGCGGACCATAGCTCTTATACTGACCACCATGACGGAGGGGAGTCACCTCACCATGAATCAGTGAGAGGGTTGTATACTCCAAGCCGTCCTTACTGAGTGAGATAGCGAGAGGCCAACGATATTCCGAGGGGTTGTAGACGGTAGCATAGGTTCCGTCTGTCAACCGCTGTCCCCATATCTTCGCATTCGAGTTAACGAAGCCGGGAGCACGGTCACAACCTAACTTCCCGTTGATATCAACCTGTCGCCAAGTATGACCACCATCGGCAGAAAGACTGGTAACGGCATGTTTCCACAATGCCACCTTTCGACCGTCTGGAAGCGTATAGCCACTGAATGCCTTATACGGTTTGTTCAAAGGTATCAAAGGATCGTTGCGGTCAGCCTCCTCCACCCACTGCATCCTTTGCATGGGGTCGGCAAGCATGGCATCGACAGCGGCGACAAAACCCTTATCCTTTGATTTCTTATAATAAGGGAAGTCGGTGTTCTTCTCACTAAAGCCATGATTATAATAGACAAAGTATATCGGACCGAAGGTGCCGTCTTTTTTGATCTCACGGACTACCCTGCCGATACCATTACCGTCGTTGGGGTCATCCTTGATAGTGAGACAGATACCATAGTTACCCACAGCCAATAACCTCTCATTTCCAACTTTCAACTTTGAACTTTCACCTTTATAAACGTACCACCCTACCCTTTGGTGCATCACCGCCTTCAGGTGATGGGCTGGCGGAAAGTCCCTTCCTTCTTTCGTCCATCCCTCTGGCACGTCGTATTCCGGAAAGAGCTCCACTGGTGTACTCCATCGATAGCCGTCCGTGGAGGTCTGCAGCATGGTCTTACCTGGTGCCTCATGCTCATGACGGGGATCAGTCAGATAGTGCATATAGAACTTCCCGTTCCAATACGCCATCATCGGTTGGTGGTTGTAGGTCCAAGGTTTAGCCCCCCGCATCGTCTGGATGGTATGAACACCAACAACAGGTTTCAGTCCACCGTCATGCCGTTCCGGACGGGCGATGGTACTACCGCTATAGTGTACCACGTCACGGTTGTATTTGATGAGTCCCTCCACTAGTTGCTCGTCGGCAAGAAACACCGTGCCATGCTTATGTCCTACGGGAAAGCTGACACTACCCGTCTGGTCTTGGAAAGTCTTGAAGTCCTTGGTGCGATGGGCACCATATATCTTATAGCGATAACTGTCATAGTAGATATACCACCAGTCCCCTACCTTTGCCGTCGACGGTCCTTCGGTAAACTGTTCCGTGAAAGGTTCCGAGGCAGCACTCCACGGACCGTATGGCGACTTACCGAAAGCGACTTTGATATTACGCATCGGACGGGAGTTATCCTTCACCACCATCACATAGTCATTCGCTCCCCGCTTCACCAGTGTCGCGTCGATAGCACTGAAACCGGGGTCATAGAAGAGCTGTGCCTTCGAGAACGACTTGAAGTCCTTCGTCGTCATGTAATACAGGCGGTGGTTGTTCTTATGATCCTCCTGATAGTCAGGGAACTTGCCCGGCACACACGATGCCCATACAATCAGGAACTGTTTCTTCACATCGTCATAAAACAGTTCTGGAGCCCACGTGTTCACCGTCGACTCCTCCATCCCTGTATTGATAAACCGCTGAGGGGTCCAGTGGATCAAATCCTTTGATGACGCATAGCCGAAGCCACGGTCACCACGCCACGAACTGGTCCATACCAGATGGAACGTACCATCAGGACCCTTGACGATACTGGGGTCACGCATCACCTTCTGCGTTCCCACTTCAGGACGCAGGAAGACACCCTGGATGGAGTCCCACTTCACGCCATCGTAACTGTATATGAAGCGAAGCCCCTCCGTGGCAGGCTCGTGGAAAGATGTCGACACATAGATATCCTTCGCCCCTACAGAAAGCGTCAGACACCATGCCCATACAAAAATTAGCAGTTTTCGCTTGTACATAGTTTAAGTAGTTTTATTTTATTTGACAGTGGCGACAGCCTTACGCCATCGCCACTTGGAATTATGCAGCTATGCCTGATCGCATGATTTCTCGATATAGCATAGAATCCTCTTTTTCTTCTAAAAGCACAGGCTCTATCAAGACACTTACTTTCCTAATATCCTCCCACAGGTCAGCCCACTGTTCCCATTTGTTGACGATTTCACCTTCAGCCACTATAACTGCCACATCGATATCACTATCCCGATTGGCATTACCTTTGGCGTATGAACCATACATAAAGACCTTAGGCTCATTTCGATAACGAGCCTTGATAACCTGTTTATATGCCTTTACAATATTCAGGGCCTCATTGAAACTGAGAGGAGATTCTCTATCCATTGTATCAGTTCTTTAGTTTTAGTCAAAATATATTGGCTTGATTCTTTGTTAAGCATCTTTGCCACATCCAATTTCTGTTCTGGATA
>JAEEGH010014323.1_pt1 | contig 17411 bp, 11 predicted proteins | sample 9134181 | NCBI WGS metagenome assembly JAEEGH01 (sample SAMN16246544, study PRJNA631951) | gut metagenome | biome: gut microbiome; feature: rumen; material: DP-attached | host: Bos | place: Iran: Karaj | collected 2018-10
GAAGTCATTTTTGGACTACATAGATGAAATTGTTGATGTTCTTGAACTCCCCATAAAAGCTTTTGTTAATATGCCACTTCTTATGAGCATTTACAAAAGAGGAAAAAAAGATGGGAACAAGATATTTCTAAATGGGCAATATGGAAATTTTACAGTGTCCTTTGGCGATATTGGAACTGTACTGAATCAGCTCTTTATTGATCACAGGTATTTTTCTTTTTTGAAATATTACAATAATTATTGCAAGAACGCTAGAAAGAGCAGAAAGAAAAACATCTTGCCTCTTTTAAGACAAGAGATCAGGGGAAAGAAAAAAGTAGATGTAAATATAGAATATATAAAAAAAGAGGCCAATATATTTGTGAGTAAAGATGTGATAGATAGCTTTGATTTTTATAGCAAGGGGGAAATTTCAAGGTTATTTGAGAGTGCTTTTTCACTGATGACAAGGGACGCATATCTGATTGAATTATACAATAAGTCAATGCTTTCATATATTGGTGAAGCGGAGACAAAGCTTGGTCTTTATGCTGGAATAGTAATAAGAGATCCTACAAGAAACAGGAAGATATTGGATTATTGCTATTCATTTCCATTTGAATTCTTCAGTTATAATGGAGAGCCGAGATATCTTATCAGAGGCTTTTTGGGAGACAGACTCCCAAGATCCATACTGTACCCATATGTAAAAAGGGGAATACAGGGAGCTGACTGGTTGGACAGAATAGAGGCATCAACAGAGACTGTGTTTGCTGAACTTGGGGAAATGTTTGAACAAGACATTGAAGATAAGTATTTTGATATAAAAAAAATTCGTGAATTTCTTGCAGAAAGAAAATCATTTGATGTTGAAAACTCAGAAGAATATCAGCAGCTTTTTATAACATATGTTTTTGAAAAAAGCTTGATGAATAGTCGATAAAACGTAAAGACTTACAATTATGATAGATTCGTTTACATAATAGTTTTTTCTGTGTATTATCTCCTTAAAGAAATTCAAGGGAGAGTAAAAATATGAAAAATTGGGAAAAACCAGAGATTAATTGTGTGAATATATCAGATACGGAATCCCATTTGTTTGGCGGTGGTGGAGACGGTGTTGTGTATGGCACCGTGGAGTTAGGTGAGAATGCAGTTGTAACTATTGAAGGTGGAACAAACTCACCATGCAATACAGGACCCAGAGTGAAGCTTTGGGTAAATTGTGATTGTGAAAGACCAAGTTAAAATTGTTTGGAATTTTATTTAATTCCGCAGCAAAAGGATTGTAATGGGTGTCACCGCACATGTATACTGTATGTGACTGAATATTATTTAACTTAATGGCGGTGAGAGATTTAATGGCTAATGAATTGGTTTCAATCATCATGACTGTCTATAATCGTGAAAAATATGTGCGACGAGGCTTGGACAGTATTGTTGCGCAAAAGAATGTAAACATTGAACTAATCATTGTTGATGATGGAAGTACTGATGGATCACCGGCAATACTCGATGATTATGCCCGAAGGTATGACTTTATCAGGGTGATACATAAGAGTAATGGTGGACTATGCTCTGCCAGAAATGTCGGTTTAGACAACGCCATAGGAGATTATATTTTTTTCATAGATGATGACGATTTCTTGTCTGAAAATGCCATTCATGATCTGCTTGAGATTAGTCTTAATAATGATGCAGATTTAGTCATTGGAAATTATGCACGATTTAATGATGGTTGTGAATATGATGGTGTCTTTGAAATTCCTCCAAAGTATTGCAATAAGCTTCTTACAAAGAGAGAGGCGTGTGAATTATTTCTTTTCTCTGAGAACAGTCATGTTCTTGTTGCTTCATGGGGGAAACTTTACAAAAAAAAGGTGTGGGAAGGTGTTAGATTTCCTGAAAACATACCCCAAAGTGAAGATCAGTTCATATTTCCTATAGTAATAGAAAATTGCAATTCGATATACTTTACTGATGAGATTGTTTACAATCAATTGTTTTCAGAGGTGAGTATAACGAGGAATAAATGCGATAGACAGTTTCTCTTTCATGCTGAAGGGATAACGTACATTATTAGATACCTGATGAAAATGGGATTTTATGATATTGCACTGTATAAGTTTGGAATAGGGACTAGGAGAATCATGGATTTACAGGAAATACTTCATGATGATGAAAGTACACAAGAGATAAAACGCTTAATTGTGATATATAAAGATTTAGCAGGTGATTTAATAAAATATGTTGATTTAAAAAACAAACTGCGAATGAGTATTTTTAAATTCAACTATGGATTATATAAAAAACTACAAAGAATGCGGGTGAAAATGCATTCTTTGTAGCTTTATTTAATAGAGAAAACACCGCTTGAGAAATACATAGATTCAACGGCAGATGTCATAAAATCATTATGCTTGTTGATTAAGCTAATTCATTATTGCATCCAATAGTTCATATCCTTTTCGAATAAAAAATAATGCTTTATCTAAAATATATTGCATCGGTATAGCGATTAGCATAATCACACAAAAACTAATAATAAATATCAACAAGAATGTTACATGATACAACAAGCCTTCAAAAAGCTTTAACCCAAATAACCATTTCGCCAACAACAGGTAAACACCATTATGAATCATAAAAATAGTCATTGTATATTTTCCGCAAATTACCATAGGTTTAATAATACACAAGGATTTCTTTAATATCTCGGATGTTTCTATAACAATTATAAAAAGCATTGTACAAATAGCATCAATTATATATGCCACATAGCTTTCAGGTCTCTTTATAGCCCAAAATACAAAAATAAGTAAACCAGCTTTAACAATTCCATGATTAAATACACTTCTAATTTTATTATTATTCAAAAGAGAAAGCGGCAAACACCCCATCAAACTAATAGCCGCCCAAAAGTTTCCTGATTTCCATAATAAAACCGTCTCAATTAAGATTACCAAACTACTAGCCTTAGTTTGGCCATTCAAGTATGCAACAAAACCAGCTAGTAGAAAAGACTTCATACACCAAAAGGTTGGGAAAATTGCGTCGCTCAACATCAAACTGTATCGCACATAATCTCTAACCGCAATCTCCTGGTCATATATTCCTGTTACTATATAGAGAAAATTCACTATTCCTCCACATATTACAAAGTACAGATATCGTGAAATGTAATATTTTACTGGATTCTTTTCGGATGATCTATACGCAAATACGCACATTACTTGCCCTAAAATAATCACTCCAAGTTTCCCGGTAAGACCATTTACAAGTAAAGAATATGGCATAATTTCATAATACCTAAAATACTCATAATGGAACCAACCAATATAATGCGTAAAACACACTAAAAAAATTGCAAAAAATTTCAATGAATCATAATAATATAGCCTTTTCATAACGCCTTATTATATTTCTCCCCATAACAATAGAATTCGGTGCTGGATAAACAATTATTATTATACAACTTAGCGATACAAATTAAAGGAAATAAATGAATATAAATGCGCTTTTTCGTTGTTTTGGCTCGATAAAAAGGCTGTTTATTCTTTTTTTACTATAGCTATCTCTTGCTGTGTGTTACAATGATAAAAAGTGTATGAAAAAGCACACTAGGAGATCCTATGATCGGTGCCCAGAACATTGGCAGCATAACCTTTAATCTTGCTGCACTAGTCATAAGTATGACCTGTGTTCTATATACATTGATGATGAGGACAAGGATAAAGTTCAGTAACAGGCTTTTCATGTCCCTCATATTGATCGTTATTGTAGATTCTCTTACAGGTATACTTAGTGAAATCGTTGTATATTCAGGGCTTTCTTATGGAGTAAAGCTCTTTTGTTTTTATGTCTTTCAGTATCTATACTTCTTTACGCATTTTGCCATTGCCCCAATCCTTGCTTTATACATCATTATTTCCTGCGGAGTCTCTTTTAGATTTTCTAGAAGAGCGCGTTTTTTACTTGTATTTCCTTTTATTCTCATGGAACTTATGGTGGCAGTAAATCCATTCACAAACCTTGTTTATAGCGTAGATGAAAACATAGTTTTTCACAGAGGTGTTGGAGTATATATTGCCTATTTTGTCAGTGCGTTCTATGTCATGTTTTCCATAGTTGCAATGGTTTTGTACTGGAATGTCTTTAACAGGATGAAAAGATTTGCCATTGCATACTTCTTTATTCTTGTTATAGCAGGAACACTTATTCAGATGATTGTTTTCAGTGTCAGATGTGAGCTTATGTGTGAGGCAATAGGGCTTTTGGGCCTTATGATCATGTTTGAAAATGATGAGGACAGGATTGATATTTCCACCTGGGGATATAACCGAAATGCCTTTTTACATGATGCTGGAATTTATTTTAAATATAACAGGCACTTTTATACTATCTGTATTCGCATTCAAAATGGCGATGTTTACAGGAAAATAGCAGGCTATGAAGAATACGAAAAAGTTCTTTTCATGGTTGTGAAATTCTTAAGCAGTATCAGCCCCAAATATGAAGTTTACAGAGTTAGCAACGACTGTTTCTTTTTAATCTGTCCTGATACCTCTGAAATTGAGGCGGGAAGAGTCTCAAAGCAGGTATTTGACAGGTTTCAGAGAGAGTGGCTAAGGAAAAACAGCAGTTTCCTGTTAAAAGCGTGTATTATACGCGCATATTCGCCAGAACAGTTTGGGAACATCGGATATCTTCTTCTTTTGTCTGATTCTGCATTTGAAAAAGAGCCTGACAGGATTTATTCACAAGATGACCTTGATTTTATTTTGAGAAGGGCCAAGGTTGAGATTGCGGTAAAAAGAGGTATTGAAGAAGGCAAGTTTAAAGTCTCTTATATGCCTATCTACTCCAAGGATGGCCTTATTATCTACGGTGCGAGGGCTGAGCTTGAGTTTACTGATGATGAGCTTGGGTATATAGATAAGTCGGAGTTTTTGCCTATAGCTGAGGAAACAGGCCTTATTGAAAGGCTTGGCTGGCTCAACATTGAGGAGGTTTTTTATTTCCTTGGAGGCGGTATCACGGAGGAAATGGGACTTGAGTTTATCATAATAAACCTTTCTGCCGTGCAGGTTATCAGGACTGATTTTGTAGATAACGTAAAAGCGCTCATAGAAAAATATGGAGTAAATCCCAGAAGAGTTATCTTTAACCTTACGGAATCTGCAGTGACTTCTGATGAAAATATAATGAGTAATGTAATAAAAGAGCTGGTGGATATAGGCATAAGGTTTGGTATTGAGAACTATGGCAGCGGCTTTTTTACCAATCAGAGTTCGGCGTCGCCTCTTTTTGAAGGGGTTGTTATGAATGCTGCGCATATGTATACAGCATTTATGAATGAACAAACCCGGATCATTTTGGAGAACCGCATCAAGATGGTTAAGGATATGGGAAAAGACATACTTATAAGCCATGTTGATGACGCAAATCTGATGGAATTTGCAAGCAAAATGAATGTTGATTACTTCCAGGGCATGTATTTCTCTCAAGGCTCTTCAAGAAATGAATTTATTGCTATATTGCGTGCAACAGAGCTTGCAAAAATGGAGGAAAGAAGAGCAAAGGCAGCAAGTGAAGCAAAAAGTAATTTCCTTGCCAATATGTCACATGAGATCAGAACGCCTATTAATGCTGTGCTCGGCATGAATGAGGTTATCCTAAGGGAGTGCAAAGATGAAAAGATCATCGAATATGCTCAAAACATAGAGAGTGCCGGAAGGACGCTTCTTTCCCTTATAAATGATATTCTTGATTTTTCCAAGATTGAATCAGGAAGTATGGAAATAAATGAAGCAGAGTATGATCTGTCTTCAGTACTTAATGATGTCTTTAATATGGTGAATCTAAAGGCACAACAAAAAGCCCTAAAACTGCAGTTTGACATTGACGAAACAATTCCTGACAAGCTCTTTGGTGATGAGATGAGAATCCGCCAGGTAATGGTGAATATATTAAACAACGCAGTAAAATACACGCAAGAGGGCAAAATCACGCTTTCACTCAATGGAATAGAACAGGAGAAGGGGATTCTTCTTGTTCTTAAGGTAAAAGACACCGGTATAGGCATAAAACCAGAAGAGATGGATTCACTTTTTGATAAGTTCAAGAGGCTGGACGTTGATAAAAACAGGACAATTGAAGGAAGTGGGCTGGGGCTTGCTATTACCCATTCACTTATTGAACTTATGGATGGAACAATAGATGTTGAGAGTGAATATGGAGTCGGAACTACCTTTATAATCACAATTCCACAGGGAATAAGGAGTAAATCTCGGATTGGTGATTTCAAGTCACGAATTGCCAAGACTATAAAAAATAATAAGGGATATCATGAAAAGTTTGTGGCTCCTGATGCAAAGATACTTGTGGTAGATGATACTCCTATGAACCATGTTGTCATAAGAGAGCTTCTGAAAAATACTAAGATACAGATCGAATCCGCAAGGAGCGGTGCTGAGTGCCTTGAAAAACAGCGCTTTGAAAAGTATGACATTATTTTTATGGATTATAGAATGCCACAGATGGATGGCATTGAGACTTTAGAAGCTATGAAGGAAGATGATGACAGTAAAAATAAAGACACACCGGTCATCATTCTTACAGCAAACGCAATATCCGGGGCCAGAGAAAATTTCTTGCAGGCGGGCTTTGAGGACTATCTTTCAAAACCAATTGAAAGCGAAAAACTTGAGGAGCTCATCATGAAGTTTTTGCCTAAGGATAAGGTTACGGCCAGTGAGGACGAAAGTAAAGGCGATGATCATGAGGAAGATACTATTGGAAATGATAATCCTTTCACCGGAGTTTTCAAGGAGATTGACTACAAAGAGGGGCTTAAGAATTGCGGAAGTCTTGACAGCTATTTGAATATCTTAAAGGTATATTATGATTCAATAAACTTTACCAGAGACAATATTTATGGAGCGTATGAATCTGGAAATATTAAGGATTATACAAGTTACGTTCATTCACTTAAGAGTACAAGCAGGACCATAGGGGCTACAAAGCTGTCAGATATGGCTAAAATGCTAGAGGATGCCGGTAACAGCGAAGATATAAAAACTATAAGTGAGTATACGCCACAGCTATTAAATATGTATCATATTGTTGCGCATGAGCTATCTGAGCTTAAAGAAATAGTTGGCTCAAAAGAAGAAAATGACAGTGACAAGCCAGCAATTTCTGCAAGTCAGCTTATGGACGCATATAATACAATAGTGGAAGTATGTGAAGTGCTAGACTATGACACGTTAATATATGTTCTTGATACAGTTAATAAATATAGTGTTAGTGGCGTGGATAATGATATAATTAAGAAAATAGGCGAACTATCTTATAAACTTGATTGGGACGGGATAAAGCAAATCGTTACAGACAGGCTAAATAACAGGGAGAACAAGTAATGTTCAATAAAAAAATCCTGCTGGTCAGAAAAACTGAGACCTTCATGGTCAATGCAATTAAAAATAACCTTCTGCAGGCGCATTTTCAGGTCAAAGATTCGGATTATTCAATCAAACAGCTAAGTGAAAATGCCCGGGCGGCAGATCTGATTATCCTCTATACTGATTCAGATGTAGAGGATCATCGTGATGCTTTTATTTATTTGAAAGATCTGTGCGCGGAAGATAATAAGGTGATTCTGATCATTGGTGAAGATGAAGCCTTTAGGTTTGTACATAGATTTATTCCAAAAGAGGATATTGCGTTTGAGGTATACAGGCCTCTTGATATGGCAGATCTGATGTCCAAAGTTAGTATCGCTACCGATGAAGAGTTTGAGCAGCAGCGAAGAAAATGCATACTTATCATAGATGATGATCTTACTTTTCTTCAGATGACAAGAGAAGTATTAAAGGATACCTACAGGGTAGGGATGGCCAATTCCGGAACTCAGGCGATTGCATGGCTTGCCAATAACCACGCGGATCTTATCTTACTTGACTATGACATGCCAATATTAGACGGACCAAAAGTAATGGAAATGTTAAAGAGTGAAAGCTTTTCCAGCTCTACACCTATAATGTTCCTTACAGGTAAAAATGACAGGGAATCTGTTACCAGTGTTATTTCATTAAAACCAGTCGATTACCTTTTAAAGTCCATAACCAAAGAGAAGCTTTTGAAGACCCTTGAAGATTTCTTTGATTCCAGGAAGAATAAATGATGGAGACGAATCTACTTGGAGCTGCAAGCTTTAGGATTGCTGCGGCTATTATCAGTATTACCTGCATATTCTATACGACTGTTCTTAAAACCAAAAAAAGTATCAGAAGGAGACTCTTTCTGATACTTCTATATGTAGTGTTCACTGATTCCGTTTCGGGTCTTTTGTCTTCAATTGTTTTAGAATCTGAGCTTATTCCATATAATCCCAAATATATCATATGCTACTTTTTGGAGTCCTTTTACTATTGTACTCACTTTGGTACTGTAGTTGTCTTTCTGTATTACATGTCATACGTATGCGACGTCTTGTTCAGGTATGGCAAACTCAGAAAAAGAATTATTCTTTTGCCTTTATTATTTATAGAACTGGCATTGCTTACTAATCCACTGACTAGTTTTATGTTTTCGATAGATGAAAACATGATCATAAAAAAAGAAATTGGTATCTATATCGCATATTTCATAACTCTATTATATTTCATCAACTGCGTGATCATGCTGTTTAAATACTGGAAAACTGTGAATTATACCAAGATAGCGGCTATGGCATATTTTTTGGTGCTCACATTTGTAGGAATAATGATCCAACTGGCATTTCCGTGGGTTATGTGTGAAATATTGTGTGAATCCATAGGCCTCATGGGAATTATGGTAATGATCGAAAAAGAAGATGAAAGGCTGGATTCCACAACAAAAGCCTACAACAGAGTAGCCCTTTTACAGGACCTTGGGAATATCATAGGAATGAAAAGAAACTTCAAGATAATCTGCATAAGGATAGACAATGCGGAAAATTATAGAAGGATCATGGGGGTAGACAGCTTTGACAGGATACTTACTGAAATAGTTGCAACAATCCATGGTATCAACAATTACTTGAACGTATATAGAAATGGAGATGCTAACTTTTTTATTATAGTTCCGGATGCTGATGATAAAAAAGTAAATGATCTGGCAGAGCTTATCAGTAGAAGATTTGAGGAAGGTTTTTTTACTGAAAAAGGTGAAACAAAGGTAAATGCCACAATTCTTCTCGCAGGATATCCTGAAGAATTTAAATTTGCTGATGACATAGTTCTTTTATCTGAGGCACCACTTGATGCTGATGAGTATGGGAAGATTATAAAAGGCAGGGATCTGGAATTCCTTTTAAGGACAATAGAAGTTGAAAAGGCTATTTCACAGGGAATATCTGAAAACAAATTCCGTGTATATTATCAGCCGATCTATGGCAAAAAATGCGGATGCATAAAGGCGGCGCAGGCACTATTAAAGCTTGAGGATGATGAACTTGGAGAAGTGAATTTCAGAGAGTTCATGCCAATTGCAGAGAGAACTGGTTTTGCGGAAGAACTTGAAATAAGAATGATCGAATCTGTAATCAAATTCCTTGGAAATGATGTTAATAAGGGATATATGAGTATTGATTTTGTCATTATTCACATCATGGCAGCTAAGGTCCTAAATAAAAATCTGGTCACAACTGTACAGGAGCTTCTTGTTAAGTACAATGTTGATCCGGGGCTCATTGCCTTTGACATAAGTGATACCATGGCAGAGATGTCGGAGGATAATCTAAGGTATGTTGTAAATGAGTTTTATGATACCGGAATAAGGCTCTTCCTTGGTAATTATGGAAAAGATTCATCAAGGATTACTCTGGATGCCATGGAAAAATTTGATGGCGTCATCATGAGTGCATGGCGTTTTTTGGATCCCGATATGGTAAAACAGGGCGATATCATTATGAAAGCCAGAACAGATATGCTCACGCAGCTTGGTAAAAAAATTCTCATAGGTGGAGTAGATAATAAAATATATTTTGATAAGATACTGCAGGTCAGTGGTGATTATATGTCCGGCAAGTATTTGTCTGCACCACTTTCCAAAAATGAGATACAGGTCAGGTTCTGGGATTACGATAGGGTTGCACTGGGAGATGCAACAGAAATTTAAAGTGGAATTAAGCTTCAAATTATTGTATTTTATTATTATGACATGCAAAGAGGCTGAAAAACTAATTCCATTATTTTTAGACGATGACCTTGATAATAAGGACCTGGCTGAATTTATCGAGCACATAGACAACTGTCCTGAATGTAAGGAGGAGCTTACTATACAGTTTCTTGTGAAGACCGGTATGCAGAGGCTTGAGGATGGTAATACCTTTAACCTCAAACAGGAACTTCTTATCCTTATTAAAGACGCCAAAAAACGGCTGAAATTTAGAAGAAATCTCTTTTTACTCAGCATACTTTTGGAGCTGGCTGTCGTTGTTCTTGTGGTGACAGTATCGGTCCTTGCCTTTGCGTTATAACTATTATTTTATACAGGTTGGGGAAGAATTTTGAGTAAATTATCTTTAGATATTGTAGATCTTGTAAAAAATGCTTTTTATGCCATGCCTGCATTTACAGATGCAGACGGCGATTTCATAAATGGAGTATATGGTGCTGTATATAAGCTCTCAGGCATATTAAAGTCTGGCGATCATAGTGAAATTGAGATCGTCAAAAATGAGGCTGAAAAGGAAGGCCTTATTCCTGCCCTTAAGGGTCAGATTGATCGCTTTGAAGATATCATTTCTCCTAATGGCGAGGGTACTATTTCTGTAAATGATGAGCTTTTGGGCCGCCTTGAAGCAGAGCTTTCAAACTTATCACCTACAGGAACGTCAGTAAAAGTGGCATCATTTGAAAGCACTGTAAGAGTTACTTCAGATCTTAATGAGGTAGAGGCTTTATTTGGTACAAAAGCTGATTTTGCCTCATTCTTTTTCTTATATGACAATTTATCTGCTGATGGAAGCAAGAAAAAAGATGTTCTTGGACTTTCAATTTGTTTTGATGGAAAAGAAGTCTATTATATTCCGGTAGAAAATTTTATAACTGCTGATTATCTTGGCAAGAAACTTAGCGAACTGAGCAAAACATGCAGTCTTGCTACTTTTGACATAAAGAGCAGTTTCTATTATTTTGAACCTTTTGAAATAGCAGAAAGAACAAGCGGTTATGAGGATAAAGAAATAAATGACAGCGATAAAAGATGCTTTGATGATCTTTTGGGTGCGTACCTTGTTAATCCGCTTAAAAATGATTATCAGATTGAGGATGTTGCGGGGGAATACCTTGATCTCAGACTCCCTAAAAGAGCAGATATATTTGGAAAAGATAGCCTGCGAAATGCAGATGAAAAGGCACTTAGCGACTATGCTTCAAAGGCCTGCGAAGTTATATTCAGGGCGACACCTCTTATCAGAAAGAAGCTTGAAAAGCTGCAGATGATAAAGCTTTTCTACAATATTGAGATGCCTCTTTCATACATTCTTTTCTCAATGGAAAAAGAGGGAATCATAGCAAAAAGAGATGAGCTTAAGGCCTATGGAGATAAGCTTCAGGTCCGCATAGTAGAGCTTGAAAAGGCAATATATGAAGCAGCCGGTTGCGAGTTTAATATCAATTCACCCAAGCAGCTTGGTGAGATTCTTTTTGAAAAGCTGGGACTCCCTGCAGAGAAAAAGACAAAGTCAGGTTATTCTACAGCTGCAGAGGTTCTTGAAAAGCTGGCTCCTGAGCACAAGATCGTAGCAGATATCCTTGAGTACAGAGGACTTGCAAAATTAAAGTCGACCTATGCAGATGGCCTTGCAGCCTTTATTGAGGCTGATGACAGGATACATACAAGCTTTAATCAGACAATCACTGCCACAGGAAGGATCAGTTCAACAGAGCCTAACCTTCAGAATATTCCTATGAGAACAGAACTTGGAAGGCTTATCAGAAAGGTCTTTGTTCCAAAGGATGGGTGCGTATTTGCAGATGCGGATTATTCTCAGGTTGAGCTTAGAATACTTGCTCACATGTCAGGGGATACAGAACTCATCAAGGCTTTCCATGATGGTGATGATATTCATACGATAACGGCTTCAAAGGTATTCCATGTTCCTTTTGATGAAGTAACACCACTTCAGAGAAGGAGCGCCAAGGCGGTTAACTTTGGTATTGTCTATGGAATAAGCGCTTTTGGACTTTCTCAGGACCTCTCAATTTCTGCAAAAGAGGCCAAGGAGTATATGGATAAGTATTTTGAAACTTATCCGGGTGTAAAAGAGTATCAGGAGTCGGTAATTGCAAGTGCCAAGGCAAAGGGGTATTCGGAGACAATGTATGGAAGAAGACGTCCTATGCCGGAGCTTAAGTCTGGTAACTTTAACATGAGACAGTTTGGCGAAAGAGTGGCCATGAATGCGCCTATTCAGGGAAGTGCAGCTGACATCATGAAGATTGCCATGATAAATGTCTTTTTCAAGATAAAAGAGATGGGGCTTAAGTCAAGGCTGATACTTCAGATTCACGACGAGCTGGTTATTGAAACCTATAATGATGAGCTGGAGGCTGTGACAGGTCTTTTGACTAAAGAGATGGAAAGGTCGGCAAGCCTTCTTGTTCCGCTTAGTGCAGACTGTCACACAGGAAGTGACTGGTACGAAGCCAAGTAATTAATATATATTCATCAATAGATGTATTAAAAGGATTTGTATTTATATGGCGCTTCAAAAGGGAAAAACAAATATCATAGGAATAACAGGCGGAGTGGGTGCCGGAAAGAGTACGCTTCTTTCATATATCAGGGACAATTACAACTGCCTTGTTATTTTGTCTGATGATGTTGCCAATGATATAAAGAAAAAGGGATATCCTGCCTATGAGGCTTTGGTAGAGGCTTTGGGCAGAGAAATCCTTTCTGATGATGGTGAAATTGATAAGGCATTAATGGCAAAAGCTATATTCAATGATAAAAATAAGCTAAAAACCGTAAATAATATTTTGCATCCTGCAGTAAATCAATATATTATTAATATAGTAGATGATGAGCGTAAAAGAGGAGTTTATGATTTTGTTTTTGTAGAAGCGGCCCTTCTTATAGAGAATGGATATGACAAGATCGTAGACGAAATGTGGTATGTTTACGCTGATGAGGATACGCGCCGCAAAAGACTGAAGGCTTCAAGAGGCTACTCTGACCAGAAAGTTACAGATATTTTTAAGAGTCAGTTAAGCGATGAGACTTTTAGGGAGCATTGCGAATTTGTAATTGATAACAGCGGCGAGGACAGCAAGGCATTTTCTGAGATAGACAATAGATTAAAACTTTGGAAGATTTAGTTTTTGTTCGAAAAATTGTGCGAGGGGGCTTGGTGGCATAATGGCTAGTTTAGAGCAAAAAGATCAGAAAGTTGTATTTGGACTTGATATTGGAACCAGAAGTGTTGTTGGTACTGTGGGTTACATGAATGAAGGAAAGTTCAATGTAATAGCACAGGCAGTTGAAAAACACCAGACAAGGGCCATGCTTGACGGACAGATCCACGATATTGGTAAGGTTGGAATGACTATCAAGATGGTCAAGGAGTCCCTTGAGCAGCAGACTGACATTCATCTTACAGATGTCTGTATTGCTGCGGCTGGTCGTGTTCTTAAAACAGTAAGAACGACCTATGATTATGAGTATCAGGATTCTCATGATATTACTGATGAGGATATCTATAATCTTGATTCCGCCGCTGTTGAAAAGGCGTATGCGGAATTTCTTAGCAAAAATACTTCCGGCATTAAGTTTTACCTTGTAGGTTATTCAGTAATGCACTATTACCTTGATGGCTACCAGATAGCCAACCTTGAAGGTCATAATGCCGGTAAGGTAAGCGTTGAGCTTATTGCTACATTTCTCCCTGATGATTGTGTCGATGGCCTTTATAAGGCTTGTGAGAGAGCAGGTCTCATGGTTGCAAATCTTACACTTGAGCCTATTGCGGCTATGATGGTTGCAATCCCTGACAGATTCAGAATGTTGAATCTTGCTCTTGTTGATGTTGGCGCAGGAACAAGTGATATCTGTGTAACTGATGACGGCTCTATCACAGCTTATGGCATGCTTCCTTTGGCAGGAGATGACATTACAGAGATCATTGCTCAGCACTGTCTTGTGGATTTCAACTCAGCTGATGAGATAAAGATTGCGGCCAGTCATTCCGACAAGGTTGAATATGTCGATATCATGGGGCTTACAAAGACAATCACCACAAAGGAAATCACAAAGGTTATTAAGCCTAAGGTCGATGAAATGGCTAAAAAGGCTGTAGAAGAGATAAAAAGGCTCAATGGAGACAAGCCTGTAAGCGCTGTGTTTGTAGTCGGTGGTGGAGGCTGTGTTCCCGGCTATGTAAAGGCAATCGCCAAGGAAATGGATATTCCTGAAGAAAGAGTTGCTCTTCGTGGTGAAGAGGTTATGAAGGAAATCGTGTTCCTTAACAATAATGGCATTGAAAAGGATTCTCTTTTGGTTACACCTCTTGGAATCTGTATCAGTTACTATGAAGAAGCCAATAACTTTATCTTTGTTTCATTTAACGGAACACAGACCAAGATATATGATAACGGTAAACTTCAGATAGTTGATGCTGCCATGCAGGCTGCATTTCCCAATGAAGATCTTTTCCCGAAGAGAGGAGAAGAACTGAAATTTACTGTTAATGGAAAAGAGAGAACATCCCGTGGAGAACCGGGCGAAGCTGCAGTAATTACTCTTAACGGAAAGCCTGCAGATATCCATACCAAGATCCATGCCAATGATATCATTGATGTAACGCCTTCAACTGCCGGTGCGCCCGGAAAGGCTGTCATCGAAGGGATACCTGAGTTTAAGACTAAGTTCAACGTAAATGTTGATGGTAAAAATGTTGAGGCATCAAGGTATGCCACTGTAAACGGTCAGCTTCAGACTCCGCTTTATTCCATTCAGCCAGGAGATGAAGTAAAGGTTCTTGATTACAATACAGCTGCGCAGATTGCTGAACTGCTCGATATTGAATTGACAGAAGATACAGTTATCATGGTTAACAATGAGAGGGGCGACAAAGATACTCCTGTCTATGAGAACTTCAAGGTGGAGTTCAAGTCTCAGGACGACATGATAATGGATTATTACAAGGACTATCCTACTGCTGAAGAGGTTGCCATCAGGCAGGAAAATGAAGAGGCTATCGAAAATGAAGAGGAAGCTGCCAAGATTATCGAGGATTCTAATGGACAGCTTTCATTCGAAGCTCCAATTGACACTGAGGTCTACGAAAAAGAAGAGGCTGAGCCTGTGAAAAATATTCTGGCTCATGACCTTCATGTAGTTGTCAATAATGATCCCGTGACTCTTCATGGTAAGGCTGAATATGTATTTGTTGATGTTTTTGATGCGATAGATTTTGACCTGTCAAAGCCTCAGGGCAGATCTGTGGTCACGATTTTAAACGGTGGTACACCGGATTATCTGCAGAGTATAAAGGAAGGAGACAAAATAGAGGTTTACTGGAAGTAGGCTTAAAGTGCATAAATGGTTGACTTGATGAAAAAGCATTACTATGGATTGGATTTTGGCAAAATAATAGCAGCTATACTGGTCGTTTCTATTCATACGGTTCCATTAGTGAAAGATAGAGGTACATGGATTTATAAACTGTGGGATATAGTGAGTTCTTTGGCAGTACCATTCTTTTTTGTATGTACAGGTTTTTTTATTGGTGTGAAGTTGAAAAAAGATGGAGTAGATCTGCTAAAGAAAAGAGCAATTTCTTTTGCGAAGATTTATCTTTTACTGACAATTTGTTACCTTCCACTTACAATATACAAATATGTAATAGATGGCGAAAGTTTGATTAAGAATCTTCTATACTTTTTTAGGGGGCTTATTCTTTACGGAAACCATGGTTGGTCATGGCAACTATGGTATCTATTGTGCGCTTCATATAGCTTGTTTTTATTATATTTTTTGTATAAAAAAGAAAAGAATATTTGGTTTATAACCATAATTCTGTTTGTTATAGGTACGTTCCTAACTGTAAGACCTAATATTGAATCTATTATTCCTGAAATGGATTTGTTTTATAAAGTACATAAGATGATTTTTTGGAATGGTCGAATGCTTTTAGGACCTGTTTACATTTGGATGGGCATTAAGTTTAATGATTTGAAAACTCCTCGAAAATCAGTTGGCTTAATTGCTCTTCTGATTTGCTTTGTGTTATGTGTCTTTTGGGATGATATTATATGGAAGAATATGCTTTTGGTAATGGTATTTTTGCTGTTTTCAATTTTGGTGAGTTTTGAAGGCGGAGATACTTTTGACAAACTTCATTTTCGTCAGGCAAGTTCATATATTTATTATATTCATATGTATTTCGTTTTTCTTGCGCAGTCGGTTTTTAGACTTAATGAGCCACGGAGTTTTTTATTTGTTGCTATAGCGTCTGTCATTGCTTCTTATGGATATATATTTATTAGAGATTTGATAGAAATGAGGGCATAGTCTTTATATCTCCGAATAACATGGGAAGTTGCAGGTAAACCAGTGAGAGTGTTTTGACTTGAGTTTTTACTTTGGTCAAAATACTCTCTTTTTGCATATGGCAATTTTTTTAGAAATAAGCTAGTATATTGAAAGATTAAGCAGTGAAATGGGGAATTTATGAGATTTACAAGTATTGCCAGTGGGAGTAGCGGAAACTGTACATATATTGGTTCTGATAACACTCACATTTTAATAGATGCAGGAGTTAGCAAAAAGAGAATTGAAGAGGGACTTAAATCCCTTGAGCTTACACTTTCGGATATAAGTGCTATTTTTGTCACACATGAGCACACTGATCATATCGCAGCACTTCACACAATTTTAAAGAAATTTGATATACCTATCTATGCCACAGGTGGTACAATACAAGGAATTAAAGCAAGCGATAAAAAAGCTGAAATGGTTAATTCAAGATTCGTACAGGTTATGGCCGATAAAGAAGTTCTGGTGGGCGATATGAAGATCAATCCCATGACTATTTCACATGATGCCAATGAGCCTTGTGGTTATACAGTATTTGTGGGAGATAAAAAGATTGGCGTGGCCACTGACCTTGGCTGTTATAATGACTATACAGTTGATCGTTTGTCTGACTGTGACTCACTTTTGCTTGAAGCCAATCACGATATAAGAATGCTTCAGACAGGACCTTACCCCTATCAGTTGAAAGCAAGAATACTTGGAGACAAGGGACATCTGTGCAATGAAAAAAGCGGTGAGCTGCTTAGCAAGCTCATAAATAACAAATTGCAGGGAGTATTCCTTGGACACCTTTCAAAAGAGAATAACCTTCCGGAACTGGCATATGAAGCAGGTCGTGTGGAATTACAGATGAATGACAGTTT
>JAEEGH010014326.1_pt1 | contig 17408 bp, 12 predicted proteins | sample 9134181 | NCBI WGS metagenome assembly JAEEGH01 (sample SAMN16246544, study PRJNA631951) | gut metagenome | biome: gut microbiome; feature: rumen; material: DP-attached | host: Bos | place: Iran: Karaj | collected 2018-10
TCTTCCTATGCTTGCCGAGGAATTCGAGAGAGTTGAGCTCGCAGGAAAGCATCTGGAGGGAGACCTTCACTCCCCTAAGATGGTGGACGTTCAGAACATCTACCACGCGATGGAGCCCAGAAACCTTCGCGCCGCCTACCGCTTCTACTGCGGAGGAGAAGATTTCGACAATGCCCATACCGCTGAGGCAGACACCGTAGCTACCTACGAGGTCCTCAAGGGCCAGCTGGACCGCTACCCGGATGTCCTGAAAAACGATGTCGAAAGCCTTTCCGCCTTTGTCGGGAAGAAATACGTAGACTTCGCCGGACACCTCATCTACAACGATCAGGGCGAAGAAGTAGTCAATTTCGGAAAACATAAGGGTAAAACTGCCCGCGAGGTCTACAAGACAGATCCCTCTTATTTTACCTGGATTCAGAACGGCAGCTTCACCCTCGACACTAAAAAGCAGTTCGAGCTCCTTAAAGAAAAATTTTGCCGCGAGAGGCTCGCAGCTAAATCTACTATGGGAGGAAGTTTGTTTTAAATCGAATCAAAAATCAGCGGCAGGATATCGTCTACGCTGTGGAACTTCCAGATCTTGTCCTTGCCGATCATAATCACGGACATTTTCTTTCCGGCTTTAGCCTGATACTGGGCCATAACCTGGCGGCAGGCGCCGCAGGGAGTGGCGGGAGTGGCGCAGATGCGCCCCATCACGCCACCGGTCAAGGCGATGCTCGTCATCGCCTTGTCTGGATAGGCGGCGCCGGCTGCAAACATAGCAGTACGCTCGGCGCAGAGACCTGAAGGGAACGCTGCATTTTCCTGATTGGCGCCTTTGACGATATCTCCGTTTTCGATACGGACTGCGGCGCCTACATTGAAGTGAGAATAAGGGGCATAAGAACCCTGCATCGCGGAGATTGCAGCCTGCGCAAGCTCCTTGTCTTCCTGGTTGAGTTCGTCTATTGATTTGTACTCCTGGAAGTCGATTTTGATCTCTTTCTCCGTCATATCAAGTGATTAGTAACCTCAAAGATAGATAATTCTTACAAGAAATCATAATTTGGACTATCTTTGCAGCGGTATGAAAATTTGTGTAGGTCTTTCAGGAGGCGTAGACTCAAGCGTAGCGGCTCTGCTTCTCAAGCAGCAGGGCTACGACGTCTTTGCGATGTTTATGCAGAACTGGCACGATACAGAAGGTACCCTCCACGGAGACTGCGAGTGGGAGGAAGACCGGTTTGTAGCCGAGCTCGTCGCCCGCAAACTGCGCATCCCCTTCTATTTTGTAGACCTCAGCAAACAGTACCGCCAGAGGGTCGTAGACTATATGTTCGCCGAATATGAGGCCGGCCGTACGCCTAATCCGGACGTCCTCTGCAACAGCGAGATAAAGTTCGACGCCTTCCTCGAAAAGGCCCGCTCGCTCGGCGCGACCCACGTAGCTACCGGTCACTACTGCCGTAAGCGCGAGAACCCGGACGGAACTTTCAGCCTCCTTGAAGGAGTAGACCCCGGAAAGGATCAGAGCTATTTCCTCTGCCAGCTTAATCAGGAGCAGCTGGGAGCCGCTATCTTCCCTATCGGCGATCTCTGCAAGAGCGAAGTCAGAAGGCTCGCCGCCGAGGCTGATCTCCCCTCAGCAGACAGAAAAGATTCCCAGGGCATATGCTTCGTCGGGAAAGTCGACCTGCCGGTATTTCTCCAGCAGAAACTGGCCAGCGTCGCAGGCGATGTCGTGGAGGTTTTTGATCAGTATTACCAGGATTCAGAGAAATATCAAAGAGATCGTGCTCTTTTGTCAAAGGCCAGAGCCATCGGCATCTCAGGTCTCTCCGAGCAGGAATTGACCGAACTTTCGATTCCTATCAGTTACGACGATATCCAGTTCGAGACAGAAACCTACCGCAGCGGTAAAAAGCACATAAAGAAGACTCGCTACAAAGCTAATCCTTGGGGCATTATCGCCGGAAAGCATGAAGGCGCGCAGTTCTTCACTCTTGGCCAGCGAAAGGGCCTCGCCATCGGCGGCCACATCGAACCACTTTTCGTAATTGCGACCGACGTCGCCTCGAACCGCGTCTATGTCGGCGAGGGCGAATCGCACAAGGGCTTGTATCGCAGCTGCGTGCGTTTCTCTCTTGACAAACTCCATTGGCTGCGTCCTGGAATCGGAATGGCAGACGGCGAAACTCGCCGTTTCCGCGTCCGTCTCCGCTATCGTCAGCCCCTTCAGACCGCAACCGCAATCGTTCGCGGCTCCAATCTGTTCGTCCTCTTCGACGAAGCTCAGCGCAGCGTCACTCCCGGCCAGTTCGCCGCCTTCTACGCCATGCCCGAAGAAGCCTCGAACCCCATCGACGCCGAGGCCCCCGAACTCATTCTCTCCGCCGTTATTGAATAGCGGTGCAGCAGTTTGCCTCTGGCGGACCTGTCCACCCCCGGATTATCATACGGGGGATTCCCCCCGAGCCCCCGCGGCCTTTTCTCCTTTCCGTATTTTCTGGCGAAAATACCCGGACCGGCCGGTCGGCTGATGCCGACGACGCTTCGCTTTATGGGGTTCACACGGGGCAACTGCTGACCGCAGTATTAGAGCGCCTTGGCGGCGCTGATGCCGGCGAGGAAGCCGGTGCAGAAGGCGGCCTGGAGGTTATAGCCTCCGGTATCGCAGTCCATATCCAGAACCTCGCCGCAAAAATACAGGCCGCTGACGAGGCGCGATTCGAGCGTTTTAGCTATAACGTCGTCCGTGCTGACTCCGCCGGCGGTAATGACGCAGCGCTCATAGCCTACGTAACCGGCGATATCGAACTTCCACTCTTTAAGCGCCTTAGCGATTGAAACAAGGTTAACCCAGACCTTCGTATCCGTACGGCCGCGCCTTTCGAGCGTCATCACCTCCGGATTGCAAGCCAGAAACGCCGGGATCAGGTCCCACGGCAGGAGCTTGCCCAGCAGGATGCGGCACTTCTCTTTTTCGTGGAGCCGGGCGCTGCGAGGGTCCTTATCCACCTCTTTCCACAGCTCTTTCACTCGGGTCGTTAGCTCGGTCAGCTCGACTCCGCTCTTAAGGTCCAGGACCACGGAGACGCGCGAACCGTTGACCAGCGATTTTACGGCCTTGCGGCTGATCTGGAACCCGACCGGGCCTTCGAGGCCGCCGTCCGTGAAATCGACATCGCCGAACTCCTCCTGCGCGACCGAACCCTCGACTATCAGCTGGACGCCGACATTCTTGAGCTGGATCCCGCAGAGTTTACTGCCCAGGTCCGCGAGCGGGGTGGCGCGGTCGATATGGCCCTTCAGCGCATCGCCCTGCTTGTAGCCCAGAGGCACGAGAGCGGTCAGCGAGGGGAAGGTAGGCGCGATCGTATGGCCAGTTTCCCCGGCCCATCTGAGGCCGTCTCCCGTGCTGCCGGTGGTCGGGTAGCTAAGGCCGCCCGTGGCTATGATCAGCTTCGAGCAGGTGTAGGCCCTGCCGTCGGCGCAGCTAAGCTTGAAGGTGCCGTCCGAGGCAGAAATCGAGCTGACTTCGGTCTCGGTCTCGATCTTCACGCCCTTCGAATGGCACAGGCGCACGAGTGTGTCCACTACGTCCGAGGCGTGGTGGGATTCGGGGTAAGCACGGTCGCCGCGCTCCACTACCGAGCTCATACCTACGGCCGAGAACAGGTCGATAAGGCCCTGAGGGGTGAGGTTGAAGAAGGAGGGTTTTACGAAGTTTGCCTTGCTGCGGATGTGGGAGCTGAACTCATTCCAGTCCTTGAGGTTGGTGAAGTTGCAGCGGCCCTTTCCCGTGATCATAATTTTGCGGGCAGGACGGGGCATTTTCTCCAGGACAGTTACCTGAGCGCTGTTGCCGGCTTTGATGAGAGTTTCAGCCGCGCCGTAGCCGGCCATCAGCCCTGATGCTCCTCCGCCTATGATTATGATATCCGATTTCATACGAAAAAAGGGAAAGCGATGTACATCGCACCGCTACAACCTCATACCCTTGCTGCCTTCCGACCCTGGGGGAGTTTTGAGGGAGCTGGTCGTGTACGACTTTCCCCGCCGCAAATATACAACTTTTTATTAAATTTGCGTGTATGAAAGAGTTTAAGCACAAAGAAGGGGTCTACGTTCCAAACATCGGAATCGAGTACCCTACTGACGACGCCTCGAAGAGGTTGGTGGAAGTTAAAGTTGAAGACTCATCTCAGGGTCGCTGGCAGTTTGACGAAACATTTCCTTATATAGACAATAGTTTCTCCTACAAGTTCAATCGCATCCTCAATGCTGCGTTCCAGAGTACTATAGTAGCATTGTACCACCGAATCTGTCTGGGTCTCAGGATCGAGGGACGCGATGTTCTCCGTAGATACAAGAAGGAACTAAAGGGCGGTGCGCTTACCGTATGTAACCACGTCTGGCGCGAAGATGCAGTGATGGTCTATCACGCCGTCAGGAGGTACTATACGATGCATATGCCCGTCTTTGCGAAGCATCTCAACAATCCAGGTTTCTACTGGATGCTGCGCTTTATGGGAGGCGTACCTGTCCCGGAGAGTCTTGCCGGAATGAGGGGCTTCAACGCCGCTTTCGACAGTTTCCACTCAAAAGGCGACTGGATCCACGTCTTCCCCGAGGCCGTCCGCTGGGACTGCTACTCCTTCATCCGCCCCTTCCACAAAGGAACTTTCACGATGGCCTATAAATACGGTTGCCCGGTAGTTCCTTGCGTGATTACCTACAGGGAGAGAAAGGGTATTTTCCGTCTTACAGGAAAGAAACAGATTCCTCTGTTTACAATTAGGATTCTTGAGCCTGTCTTCCCGAACAAAGAACTGAACAGGAAAGATGCCATCCTTGATATGGTAACCAGGGCCCACGAAGAAATGAAAAAGGCCGCAGGTATCATCGATAACCCGTGGCCTTCAATCTACGAGGATTAAGCGTTACTTCTTCATAACAGGCTTCTCAGGAAGCTTTGTTGTGACGAATTTGTCGATAAGCTGCTCGTACTCCTCAGGAGAGATCATATGTGAGGTGCCGTTGATAAGGGCGCCCATTTCGACCTGTACCTTGTTGACGTGTACGTTTCCTTCGATTGCAGCCTTTGCTTTGAGGGTGAGAAGGTCCTTGACATAGATGTCGCCCTTCATCTTGCCCCAGAAATCGAGGTTCTGGCAAGCGAGACCGCCGTTGATCTGGGCCTGAGGGCCTACGACTACCTTACCCTTTGAGAATACTTTACCCTCGACCTTACCGTCGATACGGATGTCGCAGTCAGAGGAGATCTCTCCCTTAATGATAGTGCCGATGCTGATACGGCTTACGTCGTTGACGCTTACCTCGGGCTCAACGGCCTTTTTTACTTTCTGAAGATCCATGTTGATACTATTTTCGGTTAATAATTAAATATTCTAGACTATGCCTTTACCATGACAGTTCTTGTACTTCTTTCCGCTTCCGCAAGGGCAAGGGTCGTTGCGTCCGACCTTCTGCTCTGCTTTTATAGGAGTATTGGCTTTTTGTTCGCCGTTTGTAACCAGGTCTGAGTGACGGGCCTGCATGCGGGACATGTCGGGCTTAGTCTGGACAGCGCGCTTGGGCTGCTCGTCATTCAGAGGTATGAAGGCTCTGAGAAGGAACGAAAGGACGTCCTGGTTCAGAGACTCGAGCATCGCGGCGAAGAGGTTGTAGCTCTCGAGTTTGTAGACCACCTTAGGATCTTTCTGCTCGTAGGAAGCATTCTGGACGCTCTGTTTGAGGTCGTCCATCTCGCGGAGGTGGTTCTTCCAGTGATCGTCGATCTGGAAGAGGATTATATTGCGGCTGAGGGTCTTTGCGACCTCGCGGCCTTCGGAGTTGTAGGCTTTCTCGAGATTTACTGAGAGAGTCATCACCTTACGGCCGTCGCTCACAGGGATAGCTATGTTCTGATACATGGTTCCCTGCTTTTCGTAGACCATCTTGATGATCGGGCGGAGTTTCTCAACCATTACGTCCATACGGCGCCTGTAACATTCGTCCATATGCTGGCAGAGGGCCTTTACGATAGCGTCTTTACGGGAATGGTTGTAGAAATCTTCGTCGAAGCCGGGATCTATCGAGAGGCGGGCCATTACGGTCTCCTCGAAATCCTGGAAGCTGTAGCCATCACAGGAATCTACGATAATGGAAGCCGTATCAACCATCATATTCTGGAGGTCGATCTCGATCTTGTCTCCCTTGATAGCATTGCGCCTGCGGGAATAGATCGCCTCTCTCTGATAGTTCATTACGTCGTCGTACTCGATGAGGTTCTTACGAACGCCGAAGTTGTTTTCCTCGACCTTCTTCTGAGCATTTTCGATAGCCTTTGAGAGCATCGGGCTTTCGAGAGCCTCGTTTTCCTGCATGCCGAGTTTATCGACTACGGAAGCGATACGCTCGGAACCGAACAGACGCATCAGCTTGTCTTCCAGCGAGATGTAGAAGATGGAGGAACCGGGGTCTCCCTGACGGCCGCTTCGGCCTCGGAGCTGACGGTCTACTCGACGTGAATCGTGTCTCTCGGTACCGATGATAGCAAGACCTCCGGCCGCCTTAACCTCGGGCGAGAGCTTGATATCGGTACCACGACCGGCCATATTGGTCGCGATCGTAACGGTAGAGCTCTGACCGGCCTGGGCTACGATTTCAGCCTCACGGGCGTGTTCCTTAGCATTCAGGACGTTGTGGCGGATGCCGCGCATCTTGAGCATGCGGCTGAGGAGCTCGGAAGTCTCCACATCGGTCGTACCGACCAGAACCGGACGTCCGGCATTGGAGAGTTCGACTATCTTATCGATGACGGCGGCGTATTTCGCCTTCTTAGTCTTATAGATCTGGTCTTCCATATCGTTCCTGAGAACGGGACGATTGGTAGGGATGACCATCACATCCAGTTTATAAATGCTCCAGAACTCACCCGCTTCCGTCTCGGCAGTACCGGTCATACCGGCAAGTTTGTGGTACATACGGAAGTAGTTCTGGAGAGTAATTGTCGCGAAGGTCTGGGTCGCGGCCTCGACCTTTACGTTTTCCTTAGCCTCAACAGCCTGATGCAGACCGTCTGACCAGCGGCGGCCTTCCATGATACGGCCGGTAGACTCGTCGACGATCTTTACTTTCTTTACTCCGCCTTCGTCGATAACTACGTAGTCTACGTCTTTTTCGAACATAGCATAGGCCTTGAGGAGCTGGCTTACGGTGTGGACACGCTCGCTCTTGAGGGAGAAGTCTTCCATCAGGGCGTCTTTCTGGGCCTGTTTTTCAGCAAGAGAAAGATCGGAATGTTCGATCTCGGCGGTCCTGGTTCCTACATCGGGAAGGACGAAGAAAGACTCGTCTCCGACGCTCTGGGCAAGGAGTTCCTGGCCTTTATCTGTAAGGTTGATGGAGTGAATGACTTCGTTGATGACGAAATAGAGAGGATCGGTAACTACCGGCATCTCCTTTTCGTTGTCCTGCATGTAGTAGTTCTCGGACTTCTGCATCACGACCTTTACTCCGGGCTCGCTCAGGTACTTGATAAGAGGCTGGTACTTCGGGAGACCTTTATAGGCCCTGAGGAGGAGCTTTCCTCCCTCGGCTTCGTCTCCTTCGGCCATCTTTTTCTTAGCCTCGTTGAGGACCTGGTTTACGAGAGCCCTCTGAGCCGTATAGAGTTTCTCTACGTAGGGCCTGAACTCCATATACTGCTCGTCGTCCTGAGATTTAGCTACAGGACCGGATATGATAAGAGGGGTACGGGCATCGTCGATAAGGACGGAGTCGACCTCATCCACGATTGCGAAGTGATGCTTTCTCTGAACGAGATCGTCTTCGCTGGTCGCCATATTGTCGCGGAGGTAGTCGAAACCGAATTCGTTGTTTGTACCGAAGGTAATATCGCAGTCGTAGGCGCGCTTACGCTCCTTTGTATTAGGCTGATGCTTGTCTATACAGTCTACGGTAAGGCCGTGGAACATATACAGAGGTCCCATCCACTCGGAGTCACGCTTTGACAGGTAGTCGTTTACGGTAACCATATGGACACCCTTTCCGGCGAGAGCATTGAGGAACACGGGGAGAGTAGCGACGAGGGTCTTACCCTCACCGGTTGCCATCTCGGCTATCTTACCCTGATGGAGGGCGATACCGCCGACAAGCTGGACATCGTAGTGGACCATATCCCACTTAAGGTCGTTTCCACCGGCCATCCAGTGATTGCGGTAAATGGCCTTGTCTCCTTCGATAGTAAGGAAATCCTTATTCTGAGCCGCGAACTCGCGGTCTGCTTCCGAAGCGGTGACTGTAATAGTATCGTTCTGAGCGAAACGACGGGCCGTACTCTTTACGATAGCGAAGGCCTCAGGGAGTATTTCATTAAGGCCCTTCTCGATAGCTTCATCTTCTTCCTTTACGAGTTTGTCGCTTTCTTCTGCGAGCTTTACCTTCTCCGCGATAGGAATATCTTCGTCCAGTTTAGCGCGGATCTCGGCTATTCTCGTCTCGAAAGGAGCCTCGACCTCGCGCATCTTCTGGATAAGAGCTGCCGAGCGGCCTCGGAGTTCATCGTTCGAGAGGGTATCTATAGTTTTATACGCTTCGAGGACCTTGTCGAGAATAGGCTTTATAGCCTTGTAATCGCGGTCGGCCTTCGAACCGAAGAGTTTCTTTATAACGTCTGCTAATGCCATCTATGGTTATTCTTTAAATAAGCCGTCAAATATAGTCAATATTGGAGACTTCACCAAAAAACAATAACTTTGTAGGGATATGGGAATGGTTAACCGAAGACGTATAGCCGGCAATACCCTGCTGCTTTACCTGAGGATGGGACTGATAATGATTATCAGCCTCTACGCCTCAAGGGTAGTGTTGGACGTCCTCGGAGAAACGGACTTCGGTCTGTACAACGTCATCGGCGGAATAGTCGTGACCTTCGCTTTCCTAAACAGCGTGATGAACGCCGCCTGTAACCGCTACTACTCTATCGAGCTCGGCCGCGGAGACTATCAGGCTCTCCACAAAGTCTTCGGAGTGAACATAATCATCTTCGCCGTAATCGCGCTCATTATCCTCGTCCTTTCCGAAACGGTAGGTCTCTGGATACTCGAGCGGAAGATGAACATCCCCTCAGACAGAATGAACGCGGCCCGCTGGGTCTACCAGCTCAGCATCTTCTCCTTCCTTGCCGGAGTTCTCGCGATACCCTTCAAGGCCATCATTACCGCCAAGGAAAAGATGAAGGTCTACGCCTACTGCAGCATAGTCGAGGCGGTACTTAAACTGGGCGCCGTCTTCCTGCTGGCCGTCTCTCCCATCGACAAACTTATCTTCTACGCCGCCCTGATGCTTCTGGTCAGCGTCCTTACCAACGCCTTCTACCCCTTCTACTGCTACCGCTTCTACGAAGAGTGTCGCGGCCGGGCGGAGTGGAACCGCGAGCTCGGGCGGGAGATAATAGGATTCAACGGCTGGGGCGTGATCGGTTCCATGGCCACCATCGGCCGCAACCAGGGCATCAACATCCTGCTGAATATGTTCTACGGCCCGGCGGTCAATGCCGCAAGAGGCGTAGCCAACATAGTATATTTCAACATCTACCAGTTCGTACAGAACTACGTAATCGCCGTAAATCCTCAGGTCGTCAAGGCCTATGCGGCCGGCGAGCGCGAGGATATGATGAAACTGGTCTTCCAGACTTCGAAACTCGCATACTTCCTGCTCTTCGTAGTGGTCCTGCCCCTGATCCTCGAAGTAAACCAGGTACTCGACCTCTGGCTGGTAGAAGTCCCTGCCCACGCCGCAGCCTTTACTATTTACCTTCTCGCTGCGGCTCTGGTAGACAGCATGCACCATCCTCTTTACTATGCGGTACAGGCTACCGGAAAGGTGAAGTGGTACAATATCCTGGTTGGAAGCAGCCAGCTGATGGTCCTGATACTCTCTTACGTTATTCTGAAACTCGCTAAAGTAGAGCCGGAACTTATCTTCCAGCTGGTGCTGATCTTCTCGGTAATCGCTCAGATACTGCGTATCATAATCGCCGGGAAATACGTACAGATGAATATAGGCCAGTACCTTTTGAAGGTACTTCTGCCAGTTGTTCTGGTAAGTCTTGTTTCGCCCGTCCTGCCCTGGCTGGTAGTGCGCTCGATGGAGCCCAGCCTCGGACGTCTGTTCATTACGGTAGGAGTCAGTATAGCAGTAGTCGGGGTGGCGGTCCTGCTCATTGGACTGGACCGCGAGGAGCGTCGCAACCTTATGATTTTCATAAAAGGCAATGGAAGAGAACAGGTATAATCCCGAAGGCTCTGCACTTCGCAACCACCAGCTCAGGCTGCTCAGACTGCTGATCGAATTCGACCGGCTGTGCGAGGATAACGGCATCAGGTGGTGGCTGGACAGCGGGAGCCTGCTTGGCGCGGTGCGCCACGGCGGGTTCATCCCCTGGGACGACGACCTGGACGTCTGCATACTCAGCGAAGACTACCCGAAAATACGCCGGATTCTGAGCGAGAAGGCCGAAGCGCCCTTCGCTTTCTATGCCCCCTTCCGGACTAAGGGATACACCCGGCTATGGCCCCGGTTCGTAGACGAGAGTTCCAAGATTGTCAGGCGCGATCCCGCGAGCGGCAAGCCGATGGAGGACGTGCTCTGGATGGACGTCCTCATCGTACGGCCGCTCGGGAAAACGGCGAAAAAGCTGGTCGAGCCTCTGTATGGGCGCTGCATGCGCCGAATCTGCGGGATGATAGACGACGGCCCTGCGAAAAAGGTCCTGGCCTACATACTCTGTCCCTTTGCGATTCTCGCCGCTGGGATAGCCGCGCTTACCGGCCGCCTTCTTCATCGTAATCATCTGATGCACAATTTCGGGCTGCCGTTTATGAGCGTCCGTAAGCCCCAGGACATTTTCCCCCTTCAGAAGATCGAATTCGAGGGGCGCCTCTTCCCTGCTCCCGCAGACCCTGACAAATACCTCACCAGGATATTTGGCGATTATATGACTCTCCCTCCGGAGAAAGACCGCGTGAACCACGAAATAATATTCCCCGAGTGATGAAGTTCCTTAAATATCTCGCCCAGTATCTCGTTTTTCCCTTCTCGTTCCTAGTGCCGAGAAGCAGGAAGAAGATTGCCTTCGGCAGTTTCAGGGGCGGTTTCGACGGCAACGCTAAATACCTCTTTATAGAGATGAGCGCCGCCGGAGATAGGGATGTAGTCTGGCTTTCCCAGAGCCGGAAGACAGTAGAACTCATAAGGAGTCTCGGACTCAGGGCGGAGTCTGTTTTCAGCCTCAAAGGTGCGTGGAGAGCCCTTCGCTCAAAATACTGGCTGATCAACGCCTACACTTCCGACATACTATGGGCTTTCAGCGGAGGCGCTACAGTCCTCAATCTCTGGCACGGAGTAGGAATCAAGAGGGCGGAATACAATGTCAAGGCCGGTCCTCTATACGACCGCTATATCAGAAAGACCTTCAAGGAGGCTTTCTATCATCCTGAAGCCTACAGAAAGCCGGATTACCTTATTACCGCTTCCGATTTCCAGACAGAATTCTTTATGAAGACTTTCCGGATTCCGAAGAGCAGCTGTATTCAATGCGCTTATCCCAGAAGCAGAATCCTTGTCTGCAGCGAAAAAGAGCGCGAGGCCCATATAAAGGCCTATGAGCCGGAGTCTACTTCCCACCTTATCGAGAAGATCAAGAGCTACTCCCAGACCTGGATCTATATGCCTACCTGGAGAGATTCCCAGAGGGATATCTTTGCCCAGAATATGGACCTTGGAAGGCTCAACGAAGCCCTCGCGAAGAAAAACGCCCTGCTTCTTCTGAAGCCCCATCCGAACACTATAGTAGGAGATCTCGGAGCTTATCCCAACATAATGTTGATGGATTCTTCTGCCGACGTATATCCCATTCTCCCTTATACCGATGTCCTCGTAACAGACTATTCATCAGTACTTTACGACTATCTGCTGATGGACGGTAAAAAGGTAGTCCTGTATCTCTACGATGCCGCGCAGTACGTACGCGACCGCGATTTCGCCTATCCGTTCGACGAAAATGTCACCGGACAGAAAGCCTACGATTTCGAGCAGCTGCTCTCAGCTATTATAGAAGGCCCTCAGCCAGTCGATCCCGAGCAGCGAAAGTCTCTCATCCTTAAATTCTGGGGCCCCAAACCTGTCGATTATGATTTCAGTAATTATCTGCACCTATAACCGGGAGCGCTACATACAGAAGGCTATCGAGAGAGTCTGCAAGACCGACTACAAAGACTATGAAGTCATCGTAGTCGACAATAATAGTACAGACAAGACCGCCGATATCCTGAAGGCCTTCACCGCCTCTCATCCCGAGCTGCCGATACGCTGTTTCGTTGAGACTAAGCAGGGCCTGTCGAATGCCCGCAACCGCGGAATGCAGGAGGCTAAGGGCGATGTGTTCGTTTTTCTAGATGACGACTCTCTGGTCGAGTACGATTACCTGCGGACTCTCGGAGAGTATCTGGCCCTCAACCCCCAGGCCGACGCGTTCGGCGGGAAGATTGAGCCGCTGTTCGATGAATGCCCGCGCCCCAGGTGGCTGTGCCGCTGGAGTATGGGCTGGGTATCGGCGCTGGATATGGGCGAGGTTGTACGCGAATTCGAAGGCAAGGCCTTCCCTATTGGGGCGAATATGGGAATTCGCAGGGCTGCAGCCGAGAAGGCGGGGCCGTTCAACCCTGACCTTGGGCGAAAGGGCGGCAATATGGACGCGGGCGAAGAGAAGGATATGTTCAGGCGTATCCGCGCGGCGGGCGGTACGATATGGTACTTCCCCGGCCTAAAGGTCCAGCACGTCATCCCCTCAAAGCGCACGACGCTCGAGTACGTAGACCGCTTCGCAGAGGGCGTTGGCATCAGCGAGCGCGTTAGGACAAAGGCAGACGGGACCTATCCGAAGCGAATCGCTGCAGAGCTGGTAAAATGGTGTGGGACGCTGGTTCTTTTCGGGTGGTACCTTATAACTTTCCGCCCAGTCGTTGGATCCACTCTGGTCCGATTCCGCGCTCGTGTATCGCGTAAGCTGCTATCATCAGAGCGATAAGCAGGTACATCAGCGCCAGGAAGGCGGCATTCACCTTATATCCTTTGTAGATCGAATCCGGACGGAATTCGAAGACTATTTCGTGGGAGCCGGCGGGGATGTTCAGGGCGCGCAGAGCGTAGTCCGCCCTGAAATGGGAGGCCGGCTGGCCGTCGATGTAGGCCTTCCACCCGTAGGGGTAATAGATTTCCGAGAAAACAGCAGTCTTTTCAGAGTCGAGCGAGGCTTTGTAGCTCAGGCGGTCGGGAGCGTAAGAGGTCAGCTCGATAGTTCCTGCGCCGGAAGTCGAAGGAAGTACATAATCTGCGAATTTCGCGTCTGTAACAGCCTGCGTCCGGAGATCGAGCCTGTTCAAGGCGTCGCTTTCTTCGCGCGGGCTACCCGCTACGGTCATTTCGTCCACAAACCAGGCGTTGCCGAGGCGGCCGGGGTTCAGGACCGGAACGGCCTTACCGTCTTTTTCCTGGATTAGGTACTTCGTGTTGAGCATATTGATTACGCTCATATTGCCCTTGGACAGGTGATAGTCTATAAGGTCCTGATAGCGACGCAGCTTAGCGGCGTGGTAGCCTCCGATCGAATGAAGATAATATGAGGTCCTTGACTCGTTGAAGGTATTGGTCGTAAGATTCATCACCCTAAAATATTCGGGGTCTTTGAGAAGGATCTCTTCGTAGTCTGTCTTACGGAAATATGCGTCGTTCTCTTTCTTGCTGACCCAGTCCCTATCGCCAAAATAGCGCTTGTCTACCGGCCACATATCGGCCAGAACGAGGACGCCGAGTATAGCGGCGAACGCCCCGAATTTCAGTTTCTTAAGGGAGAATAGCAGTACCAGTCCGGCCGAAAGGGCGATAAAGGCGGCGGAGCGCCACGCATCGCCTACGAGCATCGAAGCACGCTCGTCCTGCAGGGCGCTGATGAACCACTGCGGCATTCCCGCCAGGGTCCGGGCATCGTACGAACTCGAGAAGCTGAAGAGCGAACGACCAAACAGCGCGATCAGAAGGCAGATACCTCCAGTCACGGCGGCTGAGATAATTATGGACTTTTTCAGTTTAGGAAGCTCGATTTTTCCCTTGATTATCTCTTCCAGCGCCAGGAAGCCCAGCAGCGGCATCGCCACCTCCGCTACTACCAGTATAGACGAGACCGTTCGGAACTTGTTGTACATAGGGAAATGGTAGTAGAACAGTTCCGTAAGCCCCATCAAATTGTGTCCCCACGAAAGGAGTATCGAGAACAGCGTCGCTGCCAGAAGGGCCCACTTATACGGCCCTTTCACTATAAGGCAGCCCAGCAGGAAGAGGAAGCACACTATAGCCCCCACATAGACCGGGCCTGCCGTAAAGGGCTGCTCGCCCCAGTAGGTCGGCAGGCCGGAGGTAAGGCTGCGGGCGTTTGAAGCGGATACGCCCTGCTTAACAAGAGTCTTGTACATCTTCGAATCCCTGCCTACGTCCGAGCTCGAAGCCCCGCCCATATAACCGGGTATCATAAGGGTCAGCGTCTCGTCTATTCCATAGCTCCACGTCGTAGCATAGTCGATATCCAGGCCCTTGCCGGCAGGATCATCGGCCTCGCTGCGGATGTCGGAATGGCCTCCGCGGACCGTCTCCTTGACATACTCCGAATTCGCCTTCATAATGCTGTAGCCTGTTCCGACTCCTATGCCGATCGAGAAGGCGAAGACGCAGAGCGATATTAGAAGGTCTTTGATGCGTTTTTCCTTGATATGGATAACTATTTCCGCAATCCCGAACAGGCCCATCATCATAAACAGATAATAGGACATCTGCGGGTGCTTCATCATTCCGATAGAGCTATAGAGCATCACCAGGGCTATTCCCCAGCCGTATTTCTTTCGGAAGATCAGATAGAAACCTCCTATCACAGGGGCCATCATTCCGAGGGTTAACGCCTTAGTCTCGTGTCCAGCAGGGATGATAAGGAAGAAATACGAGGACATCGAAACCGCGATGGAGCCTATTATACTCAGCCATTTATTGATCCCGAAGGCTCTCATCATAATGAAAAAGCCCAGGAAATAGCCCAGGAGGAGCGCCAGGATAGAGTCTGTAAAGAGTGTAGTGAGTTTTCTAAAGAGCCTGTCTACCGCCCAGACCGCCCTTACTGCGGCGTTTGAGGGATGTTTTACGGTAATCTGATAGCCAGGCATACCGCCGAACATAGAGTTGGTCCAGTTTGCAGGGGTCTGCGCTGTAGCATTGTATTCCTTCAGTTCGTGGGCCATACCCTTCCACTGGAGGTTGTCACTCTGACTCAGGACCTTACCCTGAACAGAGGGCCAGCAATAGACAAAAGTCAGGGCCAGAAACACCAGGGCTGCTACCAGGTAGGCGGCGTATTTTTTGAAAAACTCTTTCATTTATTTATCTTTGCACTGTCATCAGCGGGATTAGCACATCGGTAGTGCATCAGCTTCCCAAGCTGAGGAGGCGGGTCCGACTCCCGTATCCCGCTCTTCCCTATTTCTTAACTCTCAGATCAAGCCCAGCGAATATCGTATCGGGGGCAAGGTCTACTACTGCCCTCTCTTCGCCGGCCATACAGAAGCCGCAGCGGTCGCAGATTCCGAATATTTCTCCGGGGCAGGTCGCGGTCTTAGTTCCGTCTGTGTGGATGTAGTTGGTCATCCAGCATACCTTCCTGAATTTCAGGTCTCTCATATGTCTGAGACCTGTTTTGGTATTCATTATAGGATAGCCCTTCTTCTTGTACTCTATTATCTTATCGATAATCTCCTGCCTCTTTTCCCAGGGCAGCGCGAGGGCCTCCGAGCCGGGGAAAGGGGTGTGGAAGTTAAGAGCTATCTTATCTATATAAGGGTTGGATTTCGCATACTCGATCGCGGCCTCGACTCCGTCTGCATTCAGGACGTTTATTGCCATATTTACGCTTACGGCAGGATGTCCGCTCTCGGCTATATTCTTTTCCAGCCTTTCGAAGGTACCTTTTCCGCGGATGCGGTCGTGGACCTCGCCGGCCCCGTCCATCGACACCCAGATGCTGTCTGCGTGTGAGCCGGCAAAGGGTTTCTGGCCGTTTGTGGTGATAGTACAGCTGAAGAAGCCTAGTTCGTGGGCAAGATCGCAAAGATCGTCGATAGTCTTATCTCCGTCTGTCCAGAGGGTAGGCTCACCGCCTTCGAAGTCGATGAAACGCGAGCCTAGCGAATAACAGTATTTCAGTTCTTCGCGTATCTGTTCGTAGGTCTTTGTCAGGGGGTCTTTATGGTTGTAGACTGTACAGTGTTTGCAGCTGAGGTTACATTTATCGGAAACGAAAACTACGCTCTGGAGCGGAGCCTTTCTACCGAAGAATTTTGCCCTGAACCACCACCAGCCCAGGTAAGTAATCTGACCTAAAGTCATAGAACAATCATTAGGATTATTGCGACCAGTCCAAGCATCAGGCAGAAGCCGCTGAGAAGGTTTCTGGCGCAGAACCAACGGGCGAGGAACCAGTCTATGTGGGCCTCGCGGATCTTATCCCAGCCGGGCATGGGGCCGAGCCATTTCGCAGGCTTTTCGATTTCCATCATCTCACCCCTGCTGAAGAGCACGAGCGAGCGGAAAAGCCAGATACCACGAGGGAGAACCAGTAATACCGCCAAATACGCCGGATGAGTATACCCCAGCACAACTGCAAGTACTACCAGCGCGAATGGGACAAAGATGAAGATGGCCGAGAAGATCAGACAGACGGTTTTGTTGCCGAGCAGCCTGGCGAAGGTCATCTTGTTGCTGGCTTCGTCTCCCTTGAGGTCGATGAAACTGTGTGTAAACAGGATATTGAGGACCAGAAGGCCCACGGGGATGCTGATCAGGACTATGTTCATATCCACCTTGCCGCAGCAGGCATAGTACATACCTACCATCAGCAGAGGTCCGAAAATCAATCCGATGATCAGCTCACCCACTCCCCTGTAGGCCAGCTTGAGCGGCGGGCCTGAGTAGAAATAGCCGAGAAAAGCGCAGGCAGCTACGATAGCGAGAATCCACCAGGCTCCCTGAGGACCGGTAAAACCGAGTTCCATCACCCTGTAGACGAAGATAAGCAGGCCGGCGGCGATTGCTGTCGCGCTGAACCTCGCTATAGCGTGGGCCGTGGTCTTAAGAGTCTCGGAGCCATCGGTAAGATAGGGATACTTGGCAGTCATTGCTCTGAATCCCTGGCGGATGACCCTGTCGCGGTCTCCCATCATATCTACCTTGTAATCGAAATAATCGTCGGCGAGATTCATCGCCAGATGTGCGCATTCGACACCGAGAAAGGCAAGGATGGCGATCCACCATACCGCCTG
>JAEEGH010014327.1_pt1 | contig 17406 bp, 10 predicted proteins | sample 9134181 | NCBI WGS metagenome assembly JAEEGH01 (sample SAMN16246544, study PRJNA631951) | gut metagenome | biome: gut microbiome; feature: rumen; material: DP-attached | host: Bos | place: Iran: Karaj | collected 2018-10
ACATCACCACCTTAGATTATGAAGGCGACGGAGTGTATGGCCAAACCAGTAATTGTTATATTCTGGACGGCAACAATAATCGTCTAAACTTAAACACCCCCTACGAGCCCACCACGAACTATCACTGGGGTACACAGAGGTAATCCCCCTCGCGCGTATATAATATAAAAGGTATAAACAACATAAAGAAATACAATATATGAAAACAATATCAAGATATATAATGACGCTCGCGCTGCTACTCACGGCAGCCACGGGCGCAATGGCAATCACGGACCCCAACTCCGACTATTGGGACAACCTGACCTGGAAAGGATGGGCAGATAGCGAAACCACACACACCGTGGGCGACATCACCATCACCTGCAGCGGCAATGCCAAAGCGTATGAAAGTACGACTAGCGGCGAGCCGCTGGCCATGGAGGCCGGTGCCAACGACGCCATCACCTTCACCAGCAATGGCAAGCCCTTCGCCAGCGTCGCAATCATGACTGGAGACGATCTCAATGTTGCTGGCTGGACTTACAACAGCTCGACATGTTCATACGAGTGGAGCGGTGAGCCCACCACCAGCGTCACGCTGAGCGGTTGCGACATCAAGGCCGATGTGATTACATTCACCTTCGCCGCCGAAGCCCCCATCACCGTCGCCTGGAACGCCTCGACCAAGACCGGCACATTCACCCAGCCCGCCAGCGACGTCGTGCTGACTCCCATCTACGCTGCCGCCACCGTCTATGGCGCTGACGGCCAGACCGAGAAGCAGGCCTACGAAACGCTGAAGGAAGCCTTAGCCAACGTGCAGGACGGCGACGTGATCAAGCTCGACTGGAACGTCACGCTGACGGAAGCGCTGGAGACCCCGACCACCCAGGGCGGCGTGAAGTTCACCCTCGACTTCAACGGCTACACCCTCGACTTCGGCGCAACTTATCAAATCAAACTCAAGAACGCCGGCGACCAACTGACGTTCACCGACAGCAGCGTCGACCAGCTGGGCGGACTCATTGCCGAAACCTTTAATGTTGAATCTGGCAAAGAATTTGTCTTCGACGCCGGACGCTATAACTTAGGTGAAGCAACCGCCGAACAAATCAATGCTTTCTGCGCTGACACCCGCATCCCATTTTCACTGGCCGAGGGCAAGGAGTTCGTCGACATTGAGGGCGCTCCCGTCAACGGCTTCATGGTGCGCGTAGACTACAAGGCCATCGAGCTGACCATCGGCGCAGGCAAGTTCGCAACGTTCTACGCCGAGGAGGACTTCAAGGTGGTTGAGGGCACCAGCATCGGCCTCTACACCATCATGACCTCCGGCATCGACCTGGCCAACAACCAGATCACCACCACTCCCCTCAACGGCAGCATCATCGGCGGCGAAACGCCCGTACTCATCTACAACGGCGGCAGCGCCCAGCAGACCGTGAAGCTGCAGGTGACCACCGAGACAGCCGCCAGCCAGATGCATGCCTCTGCATTCCAGGGCACAGACGCTGGCAAGACATTCGAAGACACCGACATGGCTGCCAACGACTACTACGTGCTGAGCGGCGGCTCCGCCTTCGCCCCCGTGAAGGGCAAGGGCACCATCGCAGCACACAAGTGCTGGCTCGAGTTCGCCAAGCAGGAGATACCTAGCGCACGCCAGCTGACCATCGTCTTTGACAGCGAAGCCACGGGCATTCGCTCAATGGACAATGGACAATTGATAATGGATAATTGGTACGACCTGAACGGCCGCAAGCTCAACGCTAAGCCAACCCGCAAGGGCGTCTACATCAAGAACGGACAGAAGGTCGTGAAGTGAACAGAGATATATTAAACAACGGATTAAACGGATTACACGGATTATATATTCATCCGTATAACACAATCCGTAAAATCCGTGAAATCCGTTGTCGAAAAAGAAATAACAATAAAAACATAACAAGATATGAAGAAAAAGATATTATCATTGCTCGTGCTGCTCGTAGCAGCAGTATCGGGCGCGTGGGCGCAACAGAAATACAACGTGACCTTCAGTGGTTTCGACAACGTATCCTGTAACACCACGATAACCGATGTCACGCTGCCCTATTCCAAAAGCTTTGGAAAAACTGATGCGTGTTCAAACGCTTATGATATCGACGGTTCCAGCAATAACGAACAGTTAGTTGGAGCCTCGTTTGGTGGTGATAACTTTACCATCACCGTCAAAAGCGCCTTCGAGGGCACGATAACCGTCAGTGTCGGTGGTAATACTGAATGGGCCGATCCCTATTCCCGCAACATCACTGTCGCATGCGTGCCGGCCGCTCCTCCCTTCGACTACACATTCTCCGTAGCCGACTGTGACTACGGCACCGGCACCATCAAGTTCTTCATTGACGGTAAGGAAGTGAAGGGGGCATACCAGGCCGACGAGGGCAAGACCGTCACCATGACCATCACGCCCGACGAGGGCTGGATCGTCGATGCCACAAGCGTCAAGGCCGAATCCTACACCACGTGGGATGCAGCCGGCGCACGACGCAGGTCAGGCGCTCCGGCAAACATCACCATCCTCGGCGACGTCACGCTGACCAAGAGCACAACCGCCGAGAACACGTGGACCTTCACGATGCCCGCCGCCAGCGTGCTGGTCGGCACCGGCTACAAGAAGGTCTCGAACCTCGCCTTCAAACCCGCCGACAAGACCAACCTGATAACGGTGGAGGTCGACAACGTAGTCAAGAATAGGGATCCTCAAGACGCTACTAAGAACGTCAACATCAGGAGGATCCATAACCTCCTCAAAGGCACCTCCGTCAAACTCACCGCCAACACCGGCTACAAGTTCCGCAAGGTCGAGGTGAAGAAGGGCGTGGACTACAGCTTTGACCTCTCGACATTGACAAGCAACTTCGAGGCGATGGATGGCGACATACTCTACGGTACCACCGATAAGACCGTCACCATACCCAATGGGGCACATGTTACGCTCAATGGAGTAAACATCACCTCAGGAGCCGCCATCGTCTGCAATGGCAATGCCACCATTACGTTAGCCCCGGGTTCTGAGAACACCGTAACGAGTACAACAGATTATAATTCCGGTATTCGCGCAGGTGGTAATAACACCACGCTGACCATCAATGGAACAGGTAAACTGACAGTTAAAGGCGCTATAAAAGGTGCCGGAATCGGATCGAACAGACGAAGTACATGCGGAAACATAGTCATAGAGGACGGTGAGATCATCACCACAAGCGGTGATTATGGTGCAGGCATCGGTTGCGGTTATCGTGGGACTTGTGGAACTATCACAATCAAAGGAGGTACTATTACCGCAACTGGTGGAAAATGCGCAGCAGGTATAGGAAGTAGTTTCGATAATGCTATATGTGGCGACATCCTCATCAGCGGCGGTACCATCACGGCTAAAGGTGGCTCCAAGGCTGCAGGCATCGGTACAGGAAGTGCGCAACAAGGTTTGCCTTCGACGTGTGGTAAAATTACCATTACCGACGGCGTGACCAAGGTAACGGCTACCAAGGGGAGTAGTGCAGCCATACACAGCATAGGAAAGGGTCAAAACGAACAAAATTTAGCAGCCTGCGGCACAGTGACCATCGGCGGTGTAGAGGGCTATATCAGCGAGAGCACGTACACCTACGATCCTCATCAGCAGTAACCCCCTCGCGAATGTATATATAATATAAATGTATAAACATCATAAAGATATGAACAATATGAGAAACAAGATATTATCACTGCTCGTGCTGCTACTGACCGCAGCCACGGGCGCATGGGCCCAGGGCGACCCCGAGGTAACCACCAACGCGGCAAGCAAACAGGACCTCTTCACTGAGGCATCGTTCAACATGCCCGCCTTCGACGCCACCGTGGAGTACGAGCTGGTGCGCGACATGCAGGACGAGGCGAATCCCGTCACCTTCAGCGGACTGCCCACAACCACCACTGACCCCATCGTCGTGAAGAAGGGCAGCGACGGCAAGTATCAGCCCGCCGAGGCACTCACCATCCAGCTCATCGACCCGCTGGCCGCTGCTGAAGCTCAGAACATCATCGCTGCCGACGGCATCACCATCAAGGTGCTCGTGGGCGCAGAGAACGGACAGGGCGCCATCGACTACGACCAGGAAAACCCCATCACCTTCGAAGCCTTCCTTGCCGACATGAAGCCCGGCTACTACTGGATTAAGGCCGAGTCCACCGACGAGAACAGCCCCTACGACGGCACCGTTTACAGCAGCCAGTTCACCGCCGTGGAGAAGTACGACCTCACTGTGAAGCCCGCCAACGACTTCTCGAAGAATGGACTTGACGCCGTCACCGTAGGCAGCGGGTCCGTCACCATCGACGCCAACACCGGCGAGGCCACCAAGACCGGCATCGACCCCGAAACCGAGGTGAAGGTCAAGGCCAAGCGCGGCTACGTCATCGACAAGGTGGAGGTGAAGAAGACCCAGAAGCCGCTCAACTAACCCCCTCGCGAATGTATATATTATAAGGTATAACATAAAAAGAATACAATATATGAAAACAATATCAAGATATATAATGACGCTCGCACTGCTCATGACGGTAGCAACGGGCGCATGGGCTGACAGCTTCTCCACGGCTGCCTACACAGCCGACGCAACGCTCTCGGCAGTCAGCGTGACCGGTAACACGACCCTCACCATCAACGAGGGAGTCACGGTTACCGTCAACAACGGACTCAACATCAGCAGCGGCGCTACCCTCACAGTCACCGGCGGCGGCTCGCTCGCCGTCAATGGTGCCACCGGAGCCGATGGTGCTGCTGGTGATTCAGGAGCAGAAGGTTCCACCGCTATCGGAGGTATCGGAGGCTCTGGCGGCCAGTTGACCATTGCCAATGCCACCATCACAGCAACTGGCGGAGCCGGTGGTAATGGAGGGTTCGATCAATATACAAACGGATGGGGTGGAGACGGTGCCCCTGCTGTTTCTGATGTCAGCATTTCAATCCAGACAGGCTCCCTTACCGCTATTGGTGGCGCGGGAGGCATAGGCGGTACATCTACGGTCTATCAGAACAAATCCCCCGATGGTACAACAGCCAATGCCTTCAACAGTTTTCCAAACATCTCAGATGCTACGCTGAGCTACTCCACTGATAATGTGACCTACACCAAGTACGAAAGCGGCAATACTACGCTGTATCGTTATATGAAGATAGAGCCCCCCGCCGGTCCCGCAGTGAACATCAACGACAACAAGAGCGAGGCATCGTTCCAGATTCCGCAGTACGACGTGACCGCCACCTACACCATCAAGCGCGACATGACGGTGGACGTTGCCGGCGAGATGGCCGACCGCATCCGCATCCAGAAGGATGGCAACGACTACCAGGCCGTTGATGCCACACAGATGAATCCCGTCGTAAAGGACAACCTTGAGACAAACAGCCCCGTGACGCTGACCGTGACCACCGACTACACGCTACAGCTGCAGAAGCAGAGCGAGACGAATGCAGATGAGTGGACCGATGCCACCGCGCTGAGCGTGGGCACCTTCCGCTACAAGATTACCGGTGCCGGCAACTACAGCGGCATCTGCTACTCCGAAGAGTTTGCACTCTTCCAGGGCTACGAGGTAGAAGTGGCCGCCAAGGAGTTCATCACCTACTACAAGGACGAGCCGCTCTACGTGGAGGACGAGGCCGCCGAGCTCTACACCATCAGTAGCGTCAGCAACGACCAGGCCGTGCTCAGCAGCGCCATCGCAACCGCTCCGAGCAACACCCCGCTGCTCGTCTACAACAACAGCGACCAGGCCAAGACCTTCCTGCTGATCCCCGCCGACGCCGAGCCTAACCTGCAGCTGACCGTCTATGGCGGCTTCAAGGGCACACTCGTTGATGCCACCATCAACGCCTCGGACGACAACACGAACAACTACGCCCTCAACGGCATACAGTTCGTCTACGTGAAGGACGCCATCTCCGTCAAGGCCAACAAGTGCTGGCTCGAGGTCTCCACCTCTAACGCCCGCGCCCTCACCATCGTCTCCGACAGCGAAGCCACGGGCATTCGCTCAATGGACAATGGACAATTGATAATGGATAATTGGTACGACCTGAACGGCCGCAAGCTCAACGCTGCTCCCACCCGCAAGGGCGTCTACATCCAGAACGGACAGAAAGTGGTCGTGAAGTGAGAGAGTGAAAGAAACGAATAGGATGTTTAAAGAAACGAATGTGAATAATATGGATAATTTATTCCACGAATATGAATAATATTAATTATAATAATTAAAATAATATATTCGTTATTATTCGTGAACAGAATTATTCACATTATGCAAATTCGTTTCCAAAAACAATAAAAGATTCGTTTCCAGAAAGATAATAAGAACATTAAAGTATATTAAATATGAAAAGAATATTATTTAGTTTGCTTGCGCTGGTCATGACAGCCATGACCGCGAGCGCCGTGGCCCCCGCCTATAAGATCACGGTGGGCACCAATGACCAAGGCACCTTCGCCTTCAAGGTGAACAATGTTGACGCCACACCCGACGGTAACGGCGCCATCGCCGTCGACGAGGGCGACAATATCACCCTCACCGTCACACCCAACACCGGCTGGACCGTCAATGCCACCGACGGTATATGGTACGCCAACGACGCCATGGCTCGCGGCCAGCGCCGCGACGTGCCCATGGAGAGGGTCATCACGCTGACTCCCGGCGCTGGAAACCAGAACTCCGTCATCAAGACCTACACGTTCACCATGATCCGCGCCAACGCCGAGATCAGCTGCTCCTATAAGAAGGACTTCAGCAACACCGAGATCACCATCGACGACATTGCCGACGTGACCTACTCCGGCCAGGCACAGACGCCCGCCATCACCGTGAAGGACAACGGCACGGAGCTCACTGAGGGCACCGACTACACCGTGGCCTATTCGAACAACATCAACGCCGGCAAGGCTGACGCAGGCTCCAGCGCTCCGACGGTGACCATCACCGCCGTCGAGACCAGCCAGCTCTACAGCGGCACCAAGACGAAGACGTTCACCATCAAGCCCAAGCCCATCACGCCCACCATCGAGGTCAGCGACATGCAGTACAACGCCCAGCCGCTCTCGCCCTCGGTAACCGTGAAGGACGGCGCGACCACGCTCACCCTCGGCAAGGACTACACACAGGTCTATCGGGAAGTCATCAACCTCATGGCTGACATCGATGAGATCGTGCTTCCCGGCACCTACCGCGTCATCCTCTCCGCTGTCGATGGCGGCAACTACGTCTTCACGCCCAGCGAACATCCCTACAGGGACTTCGAGGTCACGAAGCTCACCGTCACCGTGAAGGCCAACGACATAAAAGTCGTCTATAACGCAGATCCTGCCTATACCGCTACCTACAGCGGCTTCGTACAGGGCGACGGCACCGACAAGCTCAGCGGCAAGCTCAGCTTCAGCTGCGACTACAGGAAGGGTGACAAACCGGGCGGAAAATACACCATCACGCCGTTCGGACTGAGCTCCAACATCTACAACATCGCATACGAAACCGGTACCCTGACGGTCGAAAAGGGCTACCGTAATATGAACTACGAAGTCAAGGAGATCCAGAAGACCTTCGGCGATGAGAAATTCATTAACAATACGCTCAACATAACCGAGGGTGCCCGCTATCACTCGAGCAGTGCCACTGTGGCCAGCGTCGATGAGAAGACCGGCGAGGTGACAATCCGCGGCGCTGGCACTGCCACCATCAGCGCCATCATAGATGGCACAGAATACTACTATTCCGATCATGCCGACTATACACTGACGGTCATCGAGCGCACTATGAGCGGCCCCGGCGTCGTCATCACACAGGACCAGAACGGCTACAGCGTCACCTTGACCGAGGATGACGACAATCCCAACGTCGGTCCCCTCAATATCAGCGGCACAGTGACCGACCTCGACATCAAACGCGAGTTCAAAGGACCGCAGGCCGGCCAGGGCAAGGTGACCATCGACGACCAGGAGGCCAACCTCTATACCCTCTGCCTGCCGTTCGCACTGGATCCGACGCAGCTCGATGGCATGAAGTTCTACACCTTCAGCGGCGTTAAGGGCACAACCCTGCAATTCACCGAGGAGGCCAAGCCCGCTGCCTACACGCCATTGGTAGTGGCCGTATTCGCCGGCAAGGACATCATCTTGGAACGCGACAACGTCAAGTACAAGACCAGCCACGAGATCAACAGCACCACCGTCGACGGCTTCACCTTCACCGGCACGCTCACCGGCCTTGACAATGACGCCGCCGCAGCTGCCGGAGGTACCGGAAACGTCACCTACATCCTCCAGGACAACAGCAAGTGGGGCAAGGTCGTCGCCGGCAATGCCAACGTCTATATCTCGGCGTTCCGCGCATTTGTCACCGGTCCCGACATCACGCCGAATACCGCCCGCACGCTTGACAGCGCCTTCGACGGCAGTGCCACCGCCATCAGCAGCCTCCGCCTCGTCGACGCCGACGGCACCGAGCGCTGGTACGACCTCAACGGCCGCCGCATCTACAAGCCTTCGCAGAAGGGCGTCTACATCCACAACGGCAAGAAGGTCATGATCAAGTGAGAGAGAAACGAAAAGAAACATTAAAGTTAATTAGATATGAAAAAGGAATATGTAGAGCCTCGGATAGAGGCGATAGAGTTGATGACTGAAGAGATGCTACTCCTGGATACGTCCGTCGGCGGCAATGCCGGCGGCCCAGCCAACGACAGAGAAATCTGGGGTGACTGGGACGAAGAGGAGGAAGATCTCTGAGCCGCGACTCACGGGGACAGCTCCCGTGAGTCCTTAGACAAATATTTGCCTCACTGCCAGAACGACAGTGGGGCTTTAAAACCAAGAATATGCCAGTAAAGATACTAAGTGTAGACGATGAGATGGACCTCGAATTGCTGTTGACACAGTATTTCAGAAGGAAAATCAGAAAGGGAGAGTATGAGTTCAAGTTTGCCCACAACGGACTGGAAGCGTTGACCTTGCTCCTAAAAGAAAAAGAATTCGACATCATCCTCAGCGATATCAACATGCCAGAGATGGACGGACTGACGCTGCTGACCAAAATCAACGAGATGCAGAACCCCGCCCTGAAGTGCATCATGGTATCCGCCTACGGTGATATGGGTAATATCCGTCAGGCCATGAACAATGGTGCCTTCGACTTTGCCACGAAGCCCATCGACCTCGACGACTTGAGCGTGACCATCGAAAAGGCCATCGAACAGATTACATATATCAAACAGATGCAGAAGGAGCACACCCAGTTGGAGTCTATCAAGGGCGACCTGGCTGTGGCCAGTGAGATCCAGCAGGCCATCCTGCCACGCATCTTCACACCATTCCCTGAGAATGTGGATCAGCTCGACATTGCTGCCTCGATGAATGCCGCCAAGGATGTAGGCGGTGACTTCTATGATTTCTTCCGCATCGACGACGACCGTATTGGTTTCGTGATTGCCGATGTCAGCGGAAAAGGTGTGCCAGCTGCTATCTTCATGGCCGTGAGCAGAACGCTCATCCGCGCCACAGGTATCCAGGGCGTCAGTCCGTCGGAATGTATCAACTATTCTAACACGCTGTTAGAGAAAGAATCCGTTAACAATATGTTTGTGACCGTGTTCTATGGCATCTATAACATCAAGACTGGCGAGATTCAATATACCAACGCGGGCCATAACCTGCCATACGTACTGAAGGCTGACGGCAGGGTGGAGAAACTGCCTGTCACCGGCAATATGGCCATCGGTATCTTCGGCGACTTCGAATATCAGGAAGCAACCCTCCAGTTGGAACAGGGCGATACCCTTCTACTCTACACCGACGGTGTGACGGAGGCCATCAACCCTAATGAGGAGGAGTTCAAGGAAGAACGACTTGAGCAATCCCTGAGGAACGTAGCCGGACAGAGCTGCCAACAGATCATTGACACCATCAAGGCCGATGTGAAGACCTTTGCCGATGGCGCAGAACAGAGTGACGACATCACCCTGCTGGCGTTGAAGAGAGTTGGGAGTTGAGAGGTGAGAGGTAAGAGGTAAGAGGTGAGAGAATAGTGAAGACTAAGAATATTATAACGGGGATTGCAGGGGTGCTGTTGGCGGGAGCGGCGGCAACAGGATTCTTAGGCTGGCAGGCGGAGCGCCAAAAAGACGTAGCCTATAAGTTCTAAGCCGAAAAGAGCAATTTCTACCCCAAATCCTTGATTAAACGCAAAAATAACATTATTTAATACAGAAATTGCAATTTAGACTTTGCAATTTGAAGAAAAAGTAGTAATTTTGCCGCACTTTATAAAGTATCAGAACAAATCAAAGGCAAATGGAGGCTTTTTTCAGGACACATAGATACCTTGTGGAGCATGTGAATGCACCCGTTCGTCGCACCCTCATGGATGAGATCAACTGGAACGACCGTCTCATTGGCATCAAGGGTACCCGAGGCATCGGAAAAACCACCTTCCTGCTGCAATACGCCAAGGAAAAGTTTGATATCAACGACCGCCAGTGTCTGTATATCAACATGAACAACTTCTATTTTCAGGGTCACGGTATTGCCGACTTTGCCGGAGATTTCTATCATCATGGAGGTCGCACACTCCTCATCGATCAGGTGTTCAAACAGCCTGACTGGAGCACAGAGCTCCGTAAGTGCTACGACCTTTACCCTAACCTCAAGATTGTTTTCACGGGTTCGAGCGTGATGCGCCTGAAGGATGAGAATCCCGAACTCAATGGCATCGTGCAGTCGTACAACCTGAGAGGATTCTCCTTCCGCGAGTTCATCAATCTGATGACGGGCAACCATTTCCGTGCCTACACCCTCGACGAGATCCTCAGCGACCACGAGCGCATCATCAAGCAGATTCTGCCCAACGCCTCCCCCAACCGCTATTTCCAGGACTATATCCATCACGGCTTCTATCCCTTCTTCCAGGAGCACCGCAACTACAGCGAGAACCTGCTGAAGACCATGAACATGATGACCGAGGTGGACATCCTGCTCATCAAGCAGATTGAGCTGAAGTATCTCACGAAGATCAAGAAGCTCTTCTACCAGATTGCTGAGGAAGGCTCGAAGAAGGCACCCAACGTGAGCAAGCTCGCCAACGACATCGAGACCTCACGCGCCACCGTGATGAACTATATCAAGTATCTCACCGACGCCCGTCTGTTGAACCTCATCTACCCCATCGGCGAAGACTTCCCCAAGAAGCCCGCCAAGGTGATGCTTCACAACTCCAATCTGCTCTACGCCATCTACCCCATCCAGGTAGAGAAGCAGGAGGCAATGGAGACCTTCTTCGTCAATTCGATGTGGAAGGATCATAAGGTGAATACGGGTAGTCGCGAATGCAACTATCTCGTCGACGGTAAGCTGAAGTTCCGCATCATGGATGCCCATCAGATGCAGCGCGCAAAGATTCAGGATGACGTGATTTACGCACGATACAACACAGAAATAGGACGAGGAAATCAGATTCCTCTCTGGTTACTAGGCTTTTTATATTAGTTAGTAATATATTAATAAAGGTTATTCATTTATATTTTAACAAACAAATGGCTAAAGAAAAGAAATTTATCACCTGTGATGGTAACGAGGCTGCGGCTCATGTGAGCTATATGTTCTCGGAGGTAGCTGCTATCTACCCCATCACCCCGTCTTCGCCTATGGCGGAGCATGTTGACGAGTGGGCTGCCCGTGGTCGTAAGAACCTCTGGGGCCAGACCGTCAGTGTTCAGGAAATGCAGTCAGAGGCTGGTGCTGCCGGTGCCGTTCACGGTTCACTGCAGGCTGGTGCCCTCACCACTACATTCACCGCTTCTCAGGGTCTGCTCCTGATGATTCCTAACATGTACAAGATTGCCGGTGAGCTGATTCCCTGCGTATTCGACGTTTCTGCCCGTACGCTGGCTTCACACTCTCTGTGTATCTTCGGTGACCACCAGGACGTGATGGCTTGCCGTCAGACTGGTTTCGCCATGCTCTGCGAGGGTTCTGTACAGGAGGTGATGGATATGACCGCTGCTGCTCACCTGGCTTCTCTCGAGACCTGCGTACCGTTCGTTAACTTCTTCGACGGTTTCCGCACCTCTCACGAGTATCACAAGATTGAGCTGCTCGACCAGGAGGATGTCCGTCCGCTCGTAAAGGAAGAGTACATCAAGCGTTTCCGCGACCGTGCTATGAGCCCTGAGCGTCCTATCACCCGTGGTACCGCTGAGAACCCCGAGACCTTCTTCACACACCGTGAGGCCTGCAACCCCTACTACGATGCAGTGCCCGAGGTGGTTGAGAAGTATCTGGGCGAGCTCTCCAAGATCACAGGCCGTGAGTATCACCTCTTCTCTTACTATGGAGCTGAGGATGCCGACCGCATGATCATCCTGATGGGTTCTGCTACCGATGCAGCCCGCGAGGCCATCGACTACCTGAACACTCAGGGTCAGAAGGTTGGTATGATCTCTGTTCACCTCTATCGTCCGTTCAGCGTGAAGCACCTGCTCGCAGCTGTTCCCAAGAGCGTGAAGAAGATTGCCGTCCTCGACCGTACAAAGGAGCCCGGTGCTACCGGCGAGCCTCTGTATATGGACGTGAAGGATGCCTTCTACGATGTTGAGAATCGTCCCCTCATCGTCGGTGGCCGCTATGGTCTTGGTTCTCACGATACTACTCCCGCTCAGATCATCAGCGTGTTCAACAACCTCGCTATGCCCGAGCCCAAGAACCACTTCACCATTGGTATCGTAGACGACGTGACCTTCACCTCTCTGCCTGAGGTTCCTGAGATTGCTCTCGGTGGCGCTGGCATGTTCCAGGCTAAGTTCTACGGTCTGGGTGCTGATGGTACCGTAGGTGCCAACAAGAACTCCGTCAAGATCATTGGTGACAACACCGACAAGTACTGCCAGGCTTACTTCTCTTACGACTCTAAGAAGTCGGGAGGTTTCACCTGCTCTCACCTGCGTTTCGGTGATACGCCTATCCGCTCTACCTATCTGGTAACTACACCTAACTTCGTGGCTTGCCACGTTCAGGCTTACCTCCACATGTACGACGTGACCCGCGGTCTGCAGAAGAACGGTCAGTTCCTGCTGAACACTATCTTCGACGCCGACGAGCTCGAGAAGTTCATGCCTAACAAGGTGAAGCGCTACTTCGCACAGAACAACATCACCGTCTATACCATCAACGCTACCAAGATTGCACAGGAGATTGGTCTGGGCAACCGCACCAACACCATCCTGCAGAGTGCATTCTTCCGCATCACCGGCGTTATCCCCGTGGAGCTCGCTGTTGAGAAGATGAAGGCTGCTGCCCTGAAGTCTTACGGTGCAAAGGGTCAGGACGTTGTTGATAAGAACTATGCTGCTATCGATCGTGGTGGTGAGTATGTTCAGCTGACTGTGAAGCCCGAGTGGGCTAACCTGCCCGACGATGCTGAGAAGGCCGACGACGCTCCCGCATTCGTTAAGGAGGTGGTTCGTCCTATCAATGCCCAGGCTGGTGACCTGCTGCCCGTCAGCGTGTTTGCCAAGTACGGCACAGCCGACGGTTCTTGGGAGGTTGGCACTGCCGCTTATGAGAAGCGTGGTGTAGAGGCCTTCGTTCCCGTCTGGAACAAGGAGAACTGTATCCAGTGTAACCAGTGTGCATACATCTGTCCTCACGCTGCCATCCGTCCGTTCGTTCTCGACGAGAATGAGATCAAGGGCTTCGCAGCTGCCGACGATACCATCGAGATGAAGGCTCCCGCCGCTATGAAGGGCATGCACTTCCGCATCGAGACATCCGTTCTCGACTGTCTGGGATGCGGCAACTGTGCCGACATCTGCCCGGGCAACCCGAAGACCGGCAAGGCTCTCACTATGGCTCCGTTCAACCCCGATGCCGAGGATATGAAGCAGGAGGCCAAGAACTGGGAGTACCTCGTGAAGAACGTTGCTACCAAGCAGAACCTCGTTGACATCCGCTCGAACGTGAAGAACTCACAGTTCGCTACACCGCTCTTCGAGTTCTCTGGCGCTTGTTCTGGTTGCGGTGAGACACCGTATGTGAAGCTCATCTCTCAGCTGTTCGGTGACCGTCAGATGATTGCCAACGCTACGGGTTGTTCTTCTATCTACTCTGCCTCTATTCCTTCTACGCCTTACACCAAGAACGAGAAGGGTCAGGGCCCATGCTTCAACAACTCTCTGTTCGAGGACTTCTGCGAGTTCGGTCTCGGTATGGCTCTCGGTAACAAGAAGATGAAGGAGCGCGTGGCTAAGCTGCTGCAGGAGATGATCGACGGCAACGCCAGCGACGAGTACAAGGCTCTCGCTCAGGAGTGGATTGCCAACAAGGAGGATGCCGATAAGACCAAGGAGATTGCTCCGAAGCTCCGCAAATGCATCGCTGAGAGCGCTGCCGCAGGTTGCCCCGTCTGCAAGGAACTCCAGACACTCGATCACTATCTCGTGAAGCGCAGCCAGTGGATCATCGGTGGTGACGGTGCCTCTTACGACATCGGTTACGGTGGTCTCGACCACGTGATTGCTTCTGGTGAGGACGTGAACATCCTCGTGCTCGATACTGAGGTATACTCTAACACCGGTGGTCAGGCCTCTAAGGCTACTCCTCTTGGTGCTATCGCTCAGTTCGCTGCTCAGGGTAAGCGCATCCGCAAGAAGGATCTGGGTATGATTGCTACCACTTACGGTTATGTATATGTCGCTCAGATTGCTATGGGCGCCGACCACGCTCAGACCCTCAAGGCTATCCGCGAGGCTGAGGCTTGGCACGGACCTTCTATCATCATCGCTTACGCTCCATGTATCAACCACGGTCTGAAGGCCAAGGGCGGTATGGGTAAGAGCCAGGCTGAGGAGAAGAAGGCTGTGGAGTGCGGTTACTGGCACCTGTGGCGTTACAACCCCGCTCTGGCAGAGGAAGGCAAGAATCCGTTCTCTCTCGACTCCAAGGAGCCTAACTGGGAGAACTTCCACGACTTCCTGCTCGGTGAGGTTCGTTACCTGTCAGTGAAGAAGGCATATCCCAACGAGGCTGAGGAGCTGTTCGCCGAGGCTCAGAAGATGGCTCAGATCCGCTACAAGAGCTATGTGAGAAAGACTCAGGAAAATTGGGAGGATTAATCCCCTATCCTATTATATTAAAAGAGGTGAAACTATTTGCAGTTTCGCCTCTTTTTTCGTACCTTTGCAGCCGAAAATAAACAAAAGGATTTATATGACAATGAAAAAGCTTTTTATGTGGATGCTTGCCACCAGTCTATCAACCTCGGCTATGGCACAGGAAAAATTCGAGTTGGGTAAGCCTAACAACGACAACTATCGCTACTTGGATCAATACAAGGCGCTCAAAGAGTATATCGACCGCGACAAATACCCCAATTTCAAGCTCGGTGTGGGTACCGACGTCAGTGGCTATGTCACAAATAATTCTACCGTCCAGAAGATGGTCAACAGGAATTTCGACGAGACCGTTGCAGGCAATGAGATGAAGATGGGAAGCGTTGTGAACGGCAATGGTGACATGAATTTCAACACCGTAAAGAACTACGTGAATACCGCCACCAAGGCCGGACTCAATGTCTACGGCCACACCCTCGCCTGGCACTCGCAGCAGCCCAAAGGATGGTTGCTGAACCTTCTGGCCGACAAGCCCGATCCCACTGCCGGTGAGGAATATGCAGTGATAGCCAGCAAGGACTTCCGCACCAACAAGAGCGTTGGATGGAAGGCCGACGAAAAGCAATTTGGATATACTCTCACATTCAACTCAACAGATGGTATGAAGGTTACATCCACGAAATCATATCAATATGAGGTGCAGTTCGTGGCCTGGGATAACATCACCCTCCCAAAGGGCAAGTCCGCCAAGATGACATTCACCGTCAAGGGTTCCAAGTCGGGCAAATTAAACGGTCGTCTCGGAGACTGGGGCACCAATGGTCCGAACTTCAGCGTGAATTTCACCACCGAATGGAAGGATGTGTCAATTAACATCACACCTGTCTTGGAGACCAGTTTCATGCTTCTGCAAGTCACCAACTATGTGGGCGATGTCTATATCAAGAACATCAAGTTCGAGGGCAACAAGCCGGCAAAGACCATTCCTCAGACAAAGCAGGAGATGCACGACACACTCGTCTATGCGATGGACAAGTGGATCAAGGGTATGATGGAAGCCTGTGGCGGTAAGGTCAAGGCGTGGGACCTCGTAAACGAGGCTATCTCCGGTGGCGGTAACGATGGTCAGGGCAACTACCTCCTGCAGCACTCTGATAAGTATAATCCCAACGGCAATCCCGATGCAACATGGGATGTCGGTGGCGATGCATTCTTCTGGCAGGACTACATGGGCGACCTCGAATACGTGCGTCAGGCCTGCCGTCTGGCCCGCAAATACGGCCCCGAGGACATCAAGCTGTTCATCAACGACTACAACCTCGAGTCCGACTGGGATCAGAACAAGAAACTCAAGTCGCTCATCAACTGGATCAAGAAGTGGGAGGCCGACGGTGAGACCAAGATCGATGGTATCGGCACGCAGATGCACATCTCTTACTACGAGAACAGTGGTACGCAGACAAGCAAGAAGAATGCCATTACCAATATGTTCAAGCTCATGGCAGCCACAGGCAAGTGGGTGCGTGTCAGCGAGATGGATATGGGTTATGTCAATTCCAGCAACAAAGCCCTTACTACCAGTCAGTTGACCGAGGCCCAGCACAAGAAGATGGCAGAATTCTACGAATGGATTATCCAGCAGTACCTCACCATCATCCCTGCCAATCAGCAGTGGGGCATCTGCCAGTGGTGTGCCACCGATGCACCCGACACCCAGAATATGTGGCGTCGTAACGAGCCTGTAGGCATCTGGGATCTCAGCTACTACCGCAAGCACACCTATGCCGGCTTTGTACGTGGCTTATATGGTGGTGAGCCGCCCACAGCCATCGAAGGCATCAAGGCCGACAACACCATCGACACCTCAAATGGCATCTACAACCTTCAGGGTGTCCGTCTGTCAGCCACATCCCTCGACGAGCTCCCCGCTGGCCTCTACATCGTCAACGGTAAGAAGGTCGCAAAATAAGCCGTCAGACACATAGGAAAAACGCCGTCGCACAATCCTCACGAAGGGTGCGACGGCTATCTGCGGAATTATTTATCACATTTCTATCTGCAGTCGAAAAGAATCTTCCTCCGGTTCTTGCTCTGGCAAGCGTCTCCTTTCGTCGCCGAGCGGTCCTCGGGCCTCACTGCGAAGTGGATCCAGTACGTCGTACCCCGCTTCTCCAGTATCAGCTCATCGAAGTCCTTCTTCGTACCATCGGCGATATCCAGCAATATCCCCGCCATCCTGATCATGTGCTCAGGGC
>JAEEGH010014328.1_pt1 | contig 17406 bp, 15 predicted proteins | sample 9134181 | NCBI WGS metagenome assembly JAEEGH01 (sample SAMN16246544, study PRJNA631951) | gut metagenome | biome: gut microbiome; feature: rumen; material: DP-attached | host: Bos | place: Iran: Karaj | collected 2018-10
CAGTAGCCGGGGATGCTGGACTGCGGCCACGACACACCGGTCATGAAGAGCAGGGGCACCGAGACAAACACCATGAGCAGCATGACGTTCTCGCGGTAGCGCACCAGGCACGAGACGGTCAGGCCGAAGAAGACACAGGCCAGCGTGTAGGGCAGGAGCATCCAGAAGAGCGTCCAGCCCGTGCCTAACTGCGGGAACGAGAACATCGCAGGCACGGCCATCGAGAGATAGGCCGCAGCGACGGCGCCGATCATGCCGTAGCACAAGGCCTTGCCCCACACGATGCGGTAGGCGCCGCGGTAGTGCGGGTCGTCGTCGGGAATGAGTTGGCCATTGCGATGGCGCTCACGGGCAGTACCAGCAGCCATGCCGATGCCGAGGGCGAGGGCCTGCTGCAGGATGAGCATGAGCACGGCAGGCAGCACACATGAGCCATAGCCTCCAGACGGATTGAACATAGCTACATCGTCGACAGCCAGAGGCTGCGCTGTAATGGCATCCTCACGCTTGGTATAATTACCCGCTTTCTTGATGTTCATGCCTGCACCAAGGCGGCCGGCCTCGACCATGGCGGTCTGGTAGACGGCTTTGTAGGCAAGCATCAGCGACATGTCGCAATAGACACTCACATGAGCCTGCTCGCCACGATTGACGCACTCGGCAAAGTCGGAAGGAATCAGGTAGATACCACGTACCAACTGTCGGCTGACAAGTGAACGAGCCTCGTCAAGGTCTTCGGCATAGTACTTGATTTGCACGTCGGGTGAGGCGTCGCAATCGTTGATAAACTGGCGCGAAAGTGCACTGTGCGACTGGTCGACGACCACCACCGGTGTCTCATGCAATGTCTCGTTGTTGTATATCCAGGAGTAGAGCAACGGGTAACCTAACGGCACGATAACAAGGAACATCAGCACGCCCTCGTCCTTTACGACGCGTATCAGCTCGTGACGGAAGATATAGAGCACATCGGTGAAGTGCTCACGTAATCTATTAAGGAATGTAGACATAATTCAGCATTGCGTTTTTAACCTTATTAAGTACGAACCAGGGCAACAGTGTGAAAGCCACGAGTGCCACGAGATGGAACCAGACATCGATGACGGGGAATCCATTGAGCACAGTGGCCTGATAGATCATCCAATAATGACGCAGAGGGAAGAGCCACGACATGGCCTGTAGCGGCGCGTCCATACCTGCAACGGGAAAAGCCGAACCGCACATCGAGATACTAAGCACCGACCACAGCGACGAGATACTCATTGACATACGCAACGATGGCATCAGGCCGAAGGCGAAGATGCCAAAGCCTATACCTGCCGACACTTGCAGGAGAGTGAGCCGCACAATGCTCCACACACCACCGAGACGGGGGAAGTGGAGCACGTCGAAGATATACCATTGATAGAGGAATATCACGAGCAGGAACACCAGCGCGTGAACAATATACTTGCCGACGATGGCCACAACGATATTGCCGCCAGCGAGGGCGAGCCATTCCTTGCCCGTATCAAACTTCATCTCCATACCAAGAGCATAAGCAGAGAGCAGGGCCATGAAGAGCATCAGAATGCCTGGCACAAAGACAGTGGTCAGACTGTAGTTATACGAGCCCTCAGGATTGGCTATCATATGCGCGTCAACGGTCACGGGCTGCAGTGCTGCCTTTATCTGCTGCTTTGACGCACCTTTGGCTGAAAGCGTGGCCTGACCGACAGCTGCCGAGCCGAGCGAGCCGATGGTCTTCATATCCTTCATGGCCATAGAGCCTGCCGTCATACACGTCATCGTGTAATAATACGAAATTTTAGGCTGACGACCTGCAAGCAACTTTGCCGACGTTCCTTCGGGGATAAGCAGGTAAGCATATACCTTGCCCTCCTGCATGGCGTTGCGAGCCTCGGTAACGTTAGCAAACCGATAGACGACACGTGAGCTCTGCATGGCGTCGAGATTGCGGATGAGACCGCGCGAGGTGGCGCTGTTATCCTGATCCACAACCCCAACGGGCAGGTCAATCGCCACGCCATCATCAAGCATTGTGGTGAAAAAGGCTACCAGCAGCAACGGAAACACAATCATGCAGAAGCCGTAGATGCGGTTCTTCCGTATAATAATGTCGAGTTCGCGCAGGGCTACATGACCGATATTTGTGAGATATTTCATTGAAAACTATTTCTTGAGTATAACTGACATTCCGGGACGCACATCATCAATCTTTTCTGTGGGACGAGCCTTTACCTCGAATGTCTTCTGATCGTACTGGCCGCTGGCCTTTGTGGCTTTCCATACAGCGAACGAACCTTTGTCCTTCATCGACGTGACCTTCATCTTGGCCTCCTTGTCGAGGGCGGGAATGCGGACGGTCAGTTCTGAGCCTACCTTGACATCCTTCAACTGATCCTCGCGGATATTGAATGTAGCCCACTGGTCATCCATCACTGCGATGCTCATGATAGGAGTACCAGTGCCAACAAGCTCGCCCACCTTTGGATAGACATCGGTAACCTCACCTGCCATCTGGGCAATCTGAACAGTCTCACGAATATAGCTGGTCACCTCCTGCACAGCTCCACGAGCCTGACCTGCGGAAGCCGATGCGGCGCGCTTCTCCTCGGCACGGGAACCGTTCACAGCCATGTCGTACTGGCTCTGGGCGGCCTTCAGCTGTGCCTGGGAAGACTTGTACATAGCCTCAGCCTCGTCAAATTTCTGGGCTGAGACAACTTCCTCCTCGAAGAGCACCTTCATACGGTTGTATGATTTCTCTGCAATCTCGAGTCCGGCCTTTGCTTGCTCCAGCAGTTGTTTGGCCGACTGTATCATCTCCTTTCGTGCACCGTTCTGAGCCATTTGCTCCATAGCCTGGGCAGCATCGGCGGCACTTTGAGCCTGCACCATTTTAGCCTCGATGTCGGGAGCCTCGATAATGGCCAGCGTATCACCCGCCTTCACGATATCGCCCTCCTTCACACGGAGTTCAAGGATACGTCCAGGCACCTTGCCCGACACACGGTACTCCTCAACCTCCATCTCACCCTGTATCACTTCGGGATCGCGCCCCAGGGCCAGGAAACCGATGAGCGCCACGATTACTACTACTACTGAAAAACCTGCCACAGCCAGCAGGATGTTGTTATGCTGTTCTTTTGCTTTGTCTGCCATAATGATATTTCTTTTTATTATTGTTACTTTTTTACCTTTTTTATTGGAGAGTTCCGAGTGCCTTCTGAAGTTCAACCTCTGAGAGCTTGACTCCAATCTCCGCATCGATGAGTTGCGACTGCGCCGAATTCCACGCTGTCTGAGCCTCCATCACCGTCGTGAACGATGCCGTACCCTCCTTAAAGGCGAGGTTTGCCATGCGCAGGTTCTCGTCGGCATTCGCCACGTTCGACTGCGCCATCGTCAGCTTCTTCTGAGCCTCCTTTACCTTGAAATTATTCTGACGTACCTGTAGACTAACCATCTCGCGGGCATCGTCCAGTTCAAGTCTGGCGATAGCCGTTGACACTTTCGAAGCGCGTACTTTATACATCACATCACCCCAGTTCCAGATGGGAACACGTACTACGACACCAACATTCCAAACTCCACCGAACTTCTTTTCAAAGCCGTTAAACATATTTGGATTAGTCACTGCATAACCACCTGACAACATGACCTGTGGCAGATTCCCCGCTTTCAACACGTTTGTCGCCTGGCGCGACAAATCTACCGTGTTCTGTAGCACCTTTAACTCCGGCCTGTTTTGAAAAGCGATGGAAGGATCTAAGGGAGTGACATCTTGTGCCCCTTCTTGATTCAAATCGGCACGCTCTTCGTCCGCCAGCGTAATCTCTTCGTCTTCAGGCAGTCCGCACAACTGGCATAGCTGCATTTTCGAGAGTTCCAGCCCGTCGGTCACCTGTGTCAGTGCCATCTCGGCCTCATTTACCTTAACACTGACACTCAGTCCATCGCCCTTTGTAGCCACACCTTGGTCTATCATCTTCTGCACGTCGCCTTTCAACTTACGCACTAAAGCCACATAACTCTCGGCCAGCGTCTGCTTATGCCGCAGTGACACTACCAGCCAGTAGGCCTGGTCGATATGATATAAGGTGCCCTGCTTCTTCATCTCCAAGGAGTTTGTAGCCATTTGTTCGTTTATGTTCGCCATTTTGTTGGCTGCCACGATGGCACCGCCCATGAACACGGGCTGCGTCACTGTCACCGCTCCGCCCATCATGCTCCGCGTGTCAGGCTGAAGGCCTTCAACGATACGTGAACCTACCTGGTTCAGCACCCCGCTGAAAGCCGCCATGTCGCCAGCCATCTTTGCCTGTGTCCCTTCTGGCAATGACGATACTAACGGTGACAAAGCGTCTTGCAACTTCCCCGTAGCCCTCGTGCCCAGGTTGCTCAGCGCCTCCTTCTGGTCGTCGTTGAGTAAGGACATCTCACGGCTCATCCACACGTACCCGCCTACGGCATTCACCTTCGGCAGATACTGCGTGCGTGCCGATTTCCGTTGGTTAGCGTTCATTTCCTGTTTCATCTTCGCCACGCCCATCTGTTTGTTGTTCCTCAGTGCCATTGCCCTGCAACTGTCGAGCGTCAGCAGCCGCTGGGCCTCAGAGGTCAGTGGCAACAACATGAGTAGCCCGAGCATCGCTACTCGCGTCATCTTTGTCGAACGACTGGTACTCATCGTTGTTTTCTTTCTTAACTTGTTCATTTTACACCTTAATTAATTATTTATAGAATTCATTTCTCAATACAATCTTTTTCATGCCCCTTTGTGATATTTTTTACGATATCCTAGCGGTGTCATGCCAGTATGCTCCTTGAAATATTTGCCGAAGAACGAAGGGTTGGGAAAATTCAGGTCGTTGGAAATCTCCTGTATCGTCATGTCGGTGAAGCGCAGTCGCTGCTCAATGGCTTTCATCGTGAAAAGCTGTATGATGGTGCTAGGTCTGCAGTTCATCGTCTCCTTTAGGATGCTCGAGAGATATTTGGGTGTGATGTTGAGTTGGCTGGCAAATTCCTCCACCCTGCGGATACGGCCATCGCTCTGTTCTGCCATGTGCATAAACTTGTCAGCCAGCCGCCTATGGTGGATGCCAGAAGAAGTTTCCTCTTGAGAATCCTGAACTACACTATTATTTAGCTTTTCCATATTCTCCTCCTCACGACGCATCATTGACAGCATTTCCAGCATCATCGTGCCCACGAGCGACCTTACTATGTCGGTATAGAGAATGGGTGAACGATCTTTCATGCGGCGGAACAACATCTGGAAGTAGCCATCAATCAGGCTCATGTCATCATTCGTAAGATGTACTTTCGGGTGTTGCCTCAGATAAACCATGTCCATTAAATTTGTATTGCTGTATATATTCAGGTTCCATATTTCACTGCGTGTGAACCATATCTGACGGCAATTAAAATCAGACGAAGCCATGAGGTTACTGATCATATTATGGGTCATATAAAGAAACAGGTCGTTCTTCTCCATCGTGTACTTCACACCGTCGTATTCGAACTGCGCCCGGCCACCTGTACAGATCAGACCGACTCTGTGTTCCTCTGTATAGAATTTACCGCTGGGTATGCATCCCCAGTCGATGTCCTCTATCACCACAAAATCGTCACTATCGTCTATCCGATAAGTGCCCTCTCCGTGACGGGGTGTGAGTTTCTTAATGTCCATTCTGTCCTCTATTTACTTTTTTAGGTGCAAAGTTCGACAAAAACAATCTATTTTCGCTGTTTGAAAAGTCAGCAAATATGTTCTGTTACGTTAAGCGTCTTTAAAAAGACAGAATTCGGTTATTTAAAGAGAAAAAAAGGACATGAGCCATTACGGGATTCTGAAGGCCAGCATCGTGAGGTCGTCACTCTGTTCTGTGTCGCCGACAAACTGGTGGACGGCGGTGGTCATCGTTTCAATCAGTTCTTGGGGAGAGCCTTCAAAGGTTGCGATGACATCAGTGATGCGCTGCATACCGAAAAGATGATGGCTGGCATCCTCAGCTTCCGTTAGTCCGTCGGTATAAAGGAAAAGTATCTGGCCAGGGGCTATCATTGCCTCTTGCTCCGAGTATTTCTTGTCTGGCATGAGACCAACGGGGAGATTAGGATCGCATGGAAGGTGTTCGGCTTGGATGTATGGTGCATCGTGACCAGCGTTACAGTAGCGCAACCGACCCGTCTGCAAGTCGAGCACACCGACGAAGAGTGTGACGAACATGCATTGTTCATTGCCATCGCAGATATTTACGTTCATCGTCTCCACGATATGACTCGGTTGGTCTGTATGAGCCGCGATATTGCGGAAGAGTGTCCGGCTGACGGCCATTACCAGCGAGGCTGGCACGCCCTTGCCCGACACGTCGCCTATGCAGAAGTACAGACTGTCATCCCGTATGAAGAAATCATAGAGGTCACCGCCAACAGCCTTGGCAGGTTTCAGCGAGGCATAGAGATCCAAGTCCTTGCGATCGGGAAAGGCGGGGAACGTCTTCGGTATCATCGACATCTGGATGGTATGTGCCACATTCAGCTCGCTCATCATGGCGGCCTGGGCGGCGCTCGAAGCCTTCTGCTCCTCGACATACTGCTTCAGTGACTGCTGCATGGTACCGAATGAGTCACGCAACTGAGCCACTTCATCGTTGTGCTTGAACGTGGGCAATGGCGCGTCGAAGTTTCCCTTAGCCACCTCCTGGGCCGACTCTGACAGGAAAGCCAACGGCTTCGTGGCACACCGGATGCTGCGGGTGGTGAAGAAGAAGATCACCATGCTGCCGATGCCCATGCAGAAGAGGATAATCATTGCAAGCACCTCACCCCATAGAAACACAAGCTCTCTATGCTGGAACACAACCAGCGTCCAGCCCGTATCGCCTAACTGCTTAGCATTAATATAATAAGGTGTACCCTTCAGGTCCTTCATATCAAGTTCAACATCCACCACCTTTTGCTCGCGCTTGAGCATACTGATGTCGAGGGAGTCGGAACCGGCAATCCTTTTGCCCTTGCTGTCGATAACCTGAATGGAGAAATATATCTCACCGTCTTCACTAATGTCGCTTTGAGCGTCGACGAAGAATTCCTTCTTGACATTTTTCATCGCTTCGTCGATGGCTTTATTAAGCAGTTCATCACTCAGGTCAACGCCATATACACCGACTTTGCGATCTTGAAGGTCGAAGATGGGTACGACATAACTGCAGAACATACCGCTGTTGACGGTATCATCGTAGTACAAGTCTGTCAGGTAGCCATCATCGTCACGTTCTAAGGATAGTCCTCGCTGATACCATGCGCCATTGAAATAGTCGTGTTGTGGGGAGCCTATCTGCCGGCACTCAACGTGCGTACTGTCAGCATGGTAGGCGTAGGCTTCGAACCATCGGCCTTGACCTTTGAAGTAATCAGGTTCAAAGGCGACAAAACTTCCTGCCAGGTGCTTATTGATCTTCATAATACGTTCCAATGCGAGAAAGACATGCTCTGGACTGTCCATGTTGACTTCGACATCGCCACGGTTATTAAATGTAACAGTCTTCGCCAATTGGAGCATCGTCTCAACATTGCCAGCAATCCCGTTGGTCACGTACTGCCCGCGCATGCTGGCGTTACCAAGTGAGATCACAAAGACAAACGCGACGATGACTCCAACGATGAGCACATTGAAGAACGACATGATTCCGATGACACGCCAAGTGATGCGACGCGATAACTTACTCTTTTTCATATTACTTTTTCAATAGTCAATACATTTTTATGATCCTCGTAGGCATAGCGCACATCGTCCATCTTGCGACGGAGGAGGAAGATACCAAGCCCGCCTATGCGACGCTGTTTCCACGACAACTTAGTATTAGGCTTTTTTTGCTCCAAAGGGTTGAAAGGCACACCGCCATCCTCAAAACGGATCGTGATACGGTCGGTCTTTTGGATATCTACATCCAAAAAGCCATCGGCATCTTCCGGATAGGCGTATGATGTCACATTCATGACGATTTCCTCGCAAGCCAACCGCAGCGCCAGGGTCTCTTTCAGATTGCAGGAAGTGACCTCAGGCGACTTCAGGATGGCACTAAGCATCTGCTGCGCCTGTCCTTTGATGGGTTGAAAATGGAATGTGCTCATTTCCCAACAAGGATGATGATGGAACGCGGACCGACAAGCACCTCATGCTGATTCTCGGTGAGGGGCTCATCTCCTAACTCAGAGATATCGTCGGGTGACGGCATACCGGTATTGGCAAACACGTGCCAGGCTATACCATCGGGCAGCTGAGGTAGCTCGAAGCCGTGCATCTCCCAGTGCATGTTCATAGCCACATAGATGAAGTCGTCGGGCACACCCTCGGTCTCTGCATATTGTCCGTTCAGCATGAAGGCCACCGTGAGATTGTTGTAGCCACTTTCGGGCTGCCAGGCCTTTACCCCATGCCATGAGAAGTCAGGATAGCCGAGGTTCTGATAGTCCAGGTGGCGAAGGTGTTCGTCGTAGCGAAGTACTTTGTGCTGTCGGCGGAACTTGATGATCTGCTTGAAGTAGCGGAAGATGTCGGCGTTCTTCTCTAAGTCGTTCCAGTCGAGCCAGGCTATCTCGTTGTCCTGACAATAGGCATTGTTATTGCCCTGTTGGGAGTTTCCCATCTCGTCGCCCGACAGCACCATGGGGATCCCTTGGCTCACCATGAGCATCGTGATAGCGTTCTTCACTTGTCGGTGGCGCAGACTGTTGATGTCAGGATTATCTGTTTCGCCCTCACAGCCGCAGTTCCAGCTGTTATTGTGGTTTTCGCCGTCGCGGTTGTCCTCACCATTGGCCTCATTGTGCTTACTGTTATACGACACGAGGTCCATCATCGTGAATCCGTCGTGCGCTGTAATGAAGTTCACGCTGGCCTTGATGCCCCTTCCCTGAGAGGCATAGAGGTCTGGCGAGCCGATGATGCGCTCCTTCACGTCGGAAAGTACCTGTTCGTCGCTCTTCAGGAAGCGGCGCATACTGTCGCGGAAACGACCGTTCCACTCGGCCCAGCGCCCCCACGACGGGAACGAACCCACCTGATAGAGTCCGCCTGCATCCCATGCCTCAGCGATGAGTTTTGTCTTGCCGAGGATGGGGTCGTGGGCCAGCGATTCAAGCAGTGGCGGGTTCGACATGGGATGGCCGTTCTGGTCGCGTCCGAGGATGGCAGCGAGGTCGAAGCGGAAGCCGTCGATATGATAGTCGGTGACCCAGTAGCGCAGGCTCTCGACAATCATGTCGCGCACATTAGGGTTGTTGCAGTTCAGGGTGTTGCCGCAGCCGCTGAAGTTAAAGTAATAGCCCTCTGGGGTCAGCATGTAATAAGTCTTGTTGTCGATGCCGCGATAGGAGATGTAAGGGCCTTGCTCGTTGCCCTCGGCAGTGTGGTTGAATACCACGTCGAGCATCACCTCGATACCGTTCTTATGCAACTGCTTCACCATGTTCTTCAGTTCATCCACCTGCATAGCGAACCTGCCAGTCGAGGCGTATGCGGCCTTGGGAGCGAAGAAGCCAACGTTGCTATAGCCCCACAGGTTGTAGAGCCGTCGCCCGTCGATGGGAGAGATGCGATTGTTCTCAAACTCGTCGAACTCATGGATGGGCATCAGTTCCACACAGTTGACGCCCAGCTCCTTCAGATAGGGAATCTTCTCGATGATGCCGGCAAACGTACCCCGGTGCTTCACACCCGATGCCGCACCGCAAGTGAAGTTGCGCACGTGCATCTCATAAACGATAAGGTCGTTGACGGGCGTCTCCAACGGCAGGTCGTCTTCCCAGTCAAAATCGTCGAACACCACGCGGGCCCGATACTGGTAGAGGCTGTCCCAATTGGGTTCCTGGCCCCACACGTCACGGCCGACTATCAACTTGGCGTAAGGGTCGAGCAGTATTTTCGATTTATCGAACCGATGGCCTTCTTCCGGCAGGAAAGGGCCGTCCATGCGGAAGCCATATTCAATGTTCTCATAATCCAGATCGAAAATAATCATCGAGAACACATTGCCCAGCCGGAACTCCTTGAAGAAAGGAATCTCGACAAATGGTTGCTCTTCGCGGTTGTGGAATAATACCAGCGTGCAGTCGGTGGCATAACGGGAATACACCGAGAAGTTCACCATATTGCCAACGACCGTAGCGCCAAACGGATAAGGCCGGCCAGGACGCAGTTTCAGCCCCTGGTACTCATGGGTGGGAAACAGATCGACTCTATGCATAATCGAAGAAATTACTAAAGCCTGTGACATCCATGACGTCCTTCACCTCATCGCTAATTCCTGACAGGCTGATCTTCAATCCTTTCGTGGCTGCCACCTTCTTGGAATAGAGCAACACGCGCAAGCCCGTACTGGAAATGTAGTTGCAGGCATTCATATCAATCATCACACTTGAGCCTTTCTCCAGAATGGCCAATATCTCTTCCTGTACTTGCTGGTAATTAAAAGAGTCCAGCTTTTCACCTACTTTGTAGATTTCCATATTCATACTATCGGCTTTTAGCCCTCTAAGTCAGGGGGATGGGGGTTTGAACAAGCGCGGTGTGTTTATTCCAGTCCATACAGTTGCGAACGCGGAGGTCGGCGTATGGTTCGGCATTGAAGATGGTGGGATTGTTGGTCATCAGCTGCTCCGTACCATAAAGGAAGGAGAACGGTCGGGACTGCTCCATCGTCAGGTCGATGGCCTCTTGCAGCAAGTACGCATCGTCGTGACAGTCGAACATAAAGCGATCTGTGTCGTGGTTATCCAGGAATAGAACCAGCTTGAAATCGGCAGGATACTTGGCGAAATGATCCTTCATCTTACTGCGCAGTGTCTTGTTGCCCCTGATGCCTCGGCCTGCACGAATTTCTTCCAGAAGGATGTCGCGATAGGCAAAGTCCAAAACACCATCTAATGTGCCTATATAGTCGGCCTGCAGGTCGTCCTGGCTAAACGGTTTTGTATCTTGTGCCAGGAACTCCTGCAATCTGTCATTGGTCTTGAAATATAATTGGCTGGCTAACTGTGGGCCGATACCAAACGCCCACACCTCGCCAAACACAACGATATCACTGCGGATGGCCTGTAATTGTTCGCGCAAGCTCTTAAGGAAACTATGCGGCTGCCCCAGAGCATGGTCGATACGGAAAGCATCTACACCCATACGTGCGAGTCGCTCGGCCTTGTCAATCATGAAACTGGCCACCTCGGGATTCGTCAGATTAAACTTAGGCAGGTCGCCGAAGCCTAAGAACGATACAAACTCGTCGCTGTCCGCTTTGGGATAGAAGAACCAGTCACGGTGCTTACCACCATTCTTCAGCAGCGACTCTTCGAAAATCGGCGCCTGATACCAGCAATGGTTGGGCACAAAGTCGCAGATAATCTTCAGTCCCTTGTCATGTGCCTCGTCGAGCAACTGCCGATAGTCGTCCCATGTGCCAAAGTGGGGATCGACATCTTCGAAATTCAAGGTATGATACCCGTGATAGTTTGCCGACTTGAAGATGGGTGATAGCATGATGGCATTGAAACCCAGATCCTTGATGTAGTCAAGTTTCTCAATCACTCCCTGCAAGTTTCCCCCGCAAAAGACGTTCTCACTCTTGGGCGGCACCTGCCACCCGCCGTTAAATCTGTCAATCAGCAGATGATAGATTCGGATGTTATTAAACCAGTTATTCATAATCTTAAAATTCATATCCGAGGTTGATGAAGAAGTAAGCTTTCTTGGTGTGGTTGCTATAGCCTAAGGTAGCACCGACAGGGCCAAATATCGTATTGTAATAGTAGGCACCCTGGACACCTATCATTGTACGATAGTCGAAGAGTTCCTTCGCTTTTGAAGCATGTTGACCGCCTGCCACACGCAGTAGCACGTAACTGCTTTTGCCGATCCGCTCCTGGGCCTGAAGCTGAGCGGCCACGAACTGTTGGTGCACATACTCCAAATTACCGATGCCGGCGAATGGCATCTGCTGCTCGATGTAGTGACCGAGCCACTCGCCACCGATGGTGTTGCCGAATACGGCGGGAACGACTGAGCCGAAGAGCAAACGACCATAGAGCATGGGCTGGAGGGTGAAGCGGCTGCCGATAGTAAACGCCATGCGCCAGTTGGCACTGACATCGCTCATACCCGCAGTCTTACCCTGTTTGTTGCCGTCGGCATCAATCACGTCGAGTTGGGCGAAGTTATTGGTCAGATAAGCATATTCGGCGTTAAAGCGGACTCCACGTGTGGGGAAGTTCCAATTGTCCTCAGTGTTAAGGGCCAAACGGGCACGATAACTGAAGAAATGTTCGTTTTCGAGTGTGACCTGTTTGGCAGATTCTGATCCGAGCTTGTTACGATAGTGAAAATAATCCCAGCGCAGTCCCATCTGCAGGTTGAAATGACGCAAATCGAAATTGATTGGCAGAAATTCTGCCTGTGACTGATTGTAACGGATGTTATAGTCCAGATCGCCGTATGTATATACGTCAACATCGTTTCTGTGGAACGTATAGCTGAATGTCGGACGAGTAAAGAACCTAGGGTGAACGGTAATCTCACCACGAGCCATCAGCCGCTTACCCAGTCGGAGTGTGATGTCGGTTTCGACAGGGATAGCTGTCTTCAGCGGTATGTCAAGTCCCAACAAAATGGCAGCATGTTCTTCCGTATCGTAGCGCACTCCGGCATGAAACTGCAAAGACTTCCGTTCACCTGCCGAGAGGACGACACGCACGCCGCCAGCTTCAGGTATCAGTTGGCACTCGGCTGTCTGGTAGAAGAGATCCATACGCATACTCGTCGTGAGTTCCTGCTCCAGTTTGGCATCGATACTGTCGGTCTGATTCAGATGGAACTTATGCCTCAAGAACCGCTCTGCCTGCGGCGTCATGTTTTCGAAAGTAAAACCGGTAATATGCTGGCGCTCAGTCATGGCATCCGGTCGCAGTGGATAATAAATGGTAGGACGGAATGAATCATCGATACCGATAAGCTTCTTCAGGGCTATAATTTCGTCCCAGTGGCGCATGGCCTCCTCCTCGCCGTAGCGTATCAGCGAGTCGATAGCCTCAGATGTAAAGCTGGCGGTAGAGTAACCATGAGGATCGACATTCATCCACAGGTCGGTAATGGCTTTGTTTTCTTTGTATTTGTTCACACAGTTCACATCAATGATCTGGCCTACGATTTTCATGGTACCCGTGATGTCCTCTGCCGTCTTAGGTGTACCGTTCAGTGTAACGCCGATAACGACTTCGGCTCCCATCTCGCGAGCCACGTCAACGGGATAGTTATTTTTCAGACCGCCATCGACCAGCACCATGTCGCCGAGTCTCACTGGCGAGAAGGCGGCAGGGATTGACATGGAGGCACGTATGGCCTGCGGCAGCCGTCCGCTATGGAATACCACCTCGCTGTTGTCCATGATGTTTGTAGCCACACAGGCGAAAGGTATCTTTAGGTCTTTTGTGAAGTCGAGTGAATCCGTATAGCCCACAAAGAGCTTCTGGAACAGCTCTGCCAAGTTCTTGCCTCTGATGAGACCTCCGGCACCCCGGTCATGCTTACCAAGCGTCAGACCAGTTGTAAATAAATAGGTGTTCTGCTTTTTACGCTCTAGGAGGCCCTGGTTGCGCAGGTCTTCCTTGTCGGTAATGACATAGGTCCAGTCCTGTTTCTTTACCATCGAGTCGAGTGAATGGGAATTGTAGCCAATGGCATACAGTCCGCCGACGATACTGCCTATGGATGTGCCGGTAACGATGTCGACGGGGATGCCTGCCTTCTCCAGCACTTTCAGCACACCGATATGCGCCATACCCTTTGCGCCGCCGCCACTGAGTACGACGCCTACTTTCTTCCTCTGCGGCTCTTCATTCACTTTTTCCTCCTGTGCACTCGCTATACAGCTCATCAATACACAGGATAATAACATGATTACCTTTTTCATTTTATTTGTTTCTGATATTTCCTACGATAGTCTAACGGTGTCATGCCCAAGTGTTCCTTCACGTACTTGCCGAAGAATGAGGCATTGGCGAAATTCAGGTCGTTGGCAATCTCCTGCATCGTCATGTCGGTAAAGCGCAGACGGCGCTCAATGGCCTTCATCGTGAAGAGCTGTATCATCTCGCTCGGCCTGCGGCTCATCGTTTCCTTGAGCAATGTAGAAAGGTATTTCGGCGTGACGTTCAGCTGACTGGCAAAGTCATCCACCCGGCGAATGCGGCCGTCGCTTTGCTCCACCAGACGCATGAACTTGTCGGCCAACCGTCTTCTGTGAAAACCCGACGTGTTGTCCTCCAGAAATTCCGACTGCTCCTTCTGCTCCTTGTCGCGACGAATCATGCAGAGCATTTCCAGCATCATCGTACTGACCAGTGAACGGACGATTTCGAAATACAACGAGGGACCTTGGTCTCTCATTCTGCGGCACAGCAACTGGAAATAGTCATCAACCAGGGTCACATCATCATCGGACAGATGCACTTTGGGGTGTTGCTTGAGGTAAGTCAGGTCTGCCAGACTTACTTCATTATACATATTGATGTTCCATAATTCGCTACGTGAAAACCAAATCTGCCGACAGTTGAAGTCCGGCGACGACATGAAATTGGTGGCTACGCTATGCGCCATGTACAGGTACAGGTCGTTTTTGTGAAGCTGTATCTGCTGTCCGTCGTAGTCAAACTGCGCCATGCCAGCTGTACAGATCACGATGAGTCCATGGCTGTCAAGACTCAGCTCGCCCTTTGGCAACGAACCGAAGTTCTCCATGACCACAAGCTCGTCACTGTCACCTAAGCGGAGGGTGTCAGAACCGTTTCTTGGCTTGAGATTTTGTATCATACTGTTCCTTATTTGCTGTTTTGGTGCAAAATTCGGCATAAATATCCGAAATTTACTGTTCAATATGTCCTGAAATATGCTCTATCCTTCCTCGCGCGCTCTAAATGACGGCGATAGGACATCATTCAAGAAATATCGAACATAATAAATGACAGAAATTTCCTCTTTCTTCCTCCTAAAACGGTTACTTTTTCATGGAAAATATTCATTTGTTCATTTGATCATTTATGAAAAAACCAAACAGGACTGATTAATCATGCTTTTTACTGCATTAAAGAGCATGAATGCGCTATTCGCTGCCGAATGCCAGTAGTGTCAAGTCTGCCCTTGAAGTGTTGACAAACAAAGATCTTGTATATCATACCTCAGAGGGCTATATCATATACGACAGATTCATGGGCCTTTGGTTCTGCAGGATATGAAACAAGTTTCTCAGTTTCTCAGTTTCTCATTTATGACAGGAAGGTATTTACAACATAGAAGAACCGTCACTTTGTTATATTATTCTTTGAAAAATGGCTCAAAAAGGAGCGGATTTAGAGAAAAGTGATAAATAATCTCGATTTTTGTTGCGCATTTAAGAAACATTTTGTGTTTTTGCAAACGAAATAATAAAGAAATGGAACAAACGGTATTTGAACTTGATTTGTTGGAAGAAGCACGAGACTTCCTGAAATCCTTGACGAAGGAGATTCGTGGCAAGGATAGGCTACAATATCCGTCGGGTTCAGAAAGGAGAACGCGACAACGAACTCTTTAAAAATCACTAAGGCCGAAGGAATTAGAAAACTGTATTTTGAAAATAAAAACAAGAAGATATGAAAAAGGTAGGAGATATGAAGTTGTATAGTTTCGAGGAATTGCTGGAAGAGGATTACGGCAAGGTCGGAACACCAGAGCGCGACGCATTTGAGCGTAGCGTGGACGAGGCTGTTCAAGCCTATCGCGTGGGAGAAGCCATCAAGCAGGCTCGAGAGTCCCAGAATCTTACCCAAGCAGAATTGGGCGAGAAGATGGGAGTGCAGAGGGCTCAGGTCTGCCGTTTAGAAAGCGGCAAAAGCATCACACTTGCTTCTATGATGCGTGCTTTCCGTGCACTGGGTGTACAAGTGGCACTGGAAATGAAAGGCATCGGAAAGGTTACGTTGTAAAAAGGGATCAAGGGGACAGGTTTAAAGATCATGGGGACAGGTTTTTGAATGAATTTTGGAATTCATTCAAAAACCTGTCCCCATGATCTCTTCGTGTCGAGGAAAACTTTCATGGCCTTTTACAGTTGGTACTTGTCCTTCAGGTAGTCCTCTATGAGTTCGTCCTTTGAGGCTTCCGTGCTGAAGATGCCGCAGAGTGCCTCATGGCGGTACTGCTTGCTTTTCTTTGCGGTCTTGGCCTGTGCAATGAGCTGCTCGGCGTAGGACGTGAGCTGTCGCTCCAACAGGTCGATGCTGTACGAACGGGGCACGTTGACGTGCACGTTGATGGTTCTTGTTTCCATAATTCTCGTCGTTTAGTTGATCACTGGGGACAGGTTTTTGAATGAAACCATGAAATGGATTTCACTTCAAAAACCTGTCTTGATCTCTTCATAATCGTATTCTTTCCCTTAAGTTGTTATGCCATCTCCAACTCTTCTTGGAGAATAGAGATGTGCAGACAGTCTTCTATCTTCGACATGGTTTCGAGAGAAAGATTCTCCTGACCTTTCAGAACCTTTGAAACGTATTGCTGACTACATCCCATCAGTTCAGCCAACTGTTTCTGGGTTAATCCCAGTTCATCCATCTTCTCAAGCATTTTCACTGCAATGCGCTGGGAGTGCTGCAGCCACGACTTGTTCTGTTGCCTCCACTCTGCTCTTTCCCTCCATTTTGAAGGAGTCGGTGACTGATGTTCTTTCAGTCGTGCGATTACTTCTTTCATATATACCTCCTTTTCTATATCAAACTAATTCACTCATATAATCATCAAAGGAATCCTTATCAACGATATTATTAGTCAGTAGATGGGAGCGCACTTTCTCCATCTTAGCCAACTCACAAAGCGTATGTTCTCGCTCCTGCATGGTTCGTGTGAGCTTAATTGCACCCCCTGTAATAACATAGATTCCTGGCTCCAGCTTGATAGCGTATATTCTTAACCATGACGCATGCCTGGATAAATCCTTTAGCCGAGCCTTTTCCTTGCCAAGCAACACATTAGCGAAACGACTATTCTCCAAAGGTCTGAATAGTTTGTCCAGGTCTGCTTCTGGCGAAATGTCCATAATTAGACATTGTAGTCGTTCACTATCTTCAATGGTATCGTAGATGGCTTTATTAACGTCCGTTATTTTGAAATACGACATCAAGTCTGTCATATTCTCCTTAAAGAACTGGTAAAGCCATGCCACATCGTTCCACTGTTCAAAAAGCATGTAGAGCGCATTATCAGGACAATCATCATATTTGACTGCCCAAAGCCTTCCGTCCTCAGTGATGCTATCATAAGTCATAATCACTTCCTTTTGGGGGCAAAGTTAAGCAATTTATTTGAATTGT
>JAEEGH010014330.1_pt1 | contig 17401 bp, 15 predicted proteins | sample 9134181 | NCBI WGS metagenome assembly JAEEGH01 (sample SAMN16246544, study PRJNA631951) | gut metagenome | biome: gut microbiome; feature: rumen; material: DP-attached | host: Bos | place: Iran: Karaj | collected 2018-10
CAAGAAGGCTTACGAACTGGGCAAGAAGAACCAGACACAGCTCTCTGGCCGTCCGTTCAACTATGACTTCTGTCCACAGGACGACTACTACCTGAAAGCGCATCTCTTCGGCGACATCTTTGCCGGCGACCAGCTCACTGCTGCCGACCGCGAGATAGTTACCGTGGCGGCACTGAGTGGCATGGAGGGCGTTGCTCCGCAACTTGCAGCCCACAAGCAGGGCGCAGTGAACATGGGTAACGCACAGCAATTGGTTGAAGAACTCTGCGCATGGCTCTGCAACGAGGGCTACACGCTGAGCACCAAGTGGCCCAAGGGCGAAAAGAACCCATACGGCAAATACTTTATCGGACAGAGTTATCTGGCAGATGTCGGTGGTGGTCTTATGAATGTAACCTTCGAACCCCGTTGCCGCAACAACTGGCATGTTCACCACAAGCAGGTGCAGGTACTCATCTGCGTGGCAGGCAGTGGCTGGTATCAGGAATGGGGCAAGGAGCCCGTGGAGATGGTTCCCGGCACCGTCATCGCCGTACCTGCCGAGGTGAAACACTGGCACGGAGCCCAGAAAGACTCATGGTTCCAGCATCTCACGTATCATAAGGACGTACAGGAGGGAGCATCAAACGAGTGGCTGGAGGCTGTCAGCGATGAGGTTTATGGCCAATTGAAATAAGCCCGTCACCGTCCCAAGAACTCGCTGGGCGTAAGACCCGTCATCCGCTTGAAGAGACGCGTGAAATGGTGAGGGAAATCGAACCCCAGCAGACGCGAAGTCTCACCAACGTTGTGCCCCTGCATCAGCAGGCTTTTGGCCTGATTGACCACATAATTGTGAATATGGCCAATGGCGGTGCCGCCCGTAGCCTTATGGACGATGTCGCCGAAATAGCGCGGCGAATAGGCCAACTCCGAGGCACAATAGGCCACAGTGGGCAAACCGAGCGACAATTGTCGGTTCTCACGGAAATACGTTTGCAGCAAGTTGTGGAAACGTTTCAGTAGGTCGCTGCTCTCCTTGTCCTCCTCGGAAAGCTGACGCAGGTAGATCCGGTTGCAGTATTCCAGAATCAGGCGCAGATAGCCCAGCAGGACGAAGCGGAGAGAGGGCGAATCGTCATGACCGGTCAGTTCCTGCCGCATCAGGGCGAGCAGTTGCGTGATGCAGAGCCATTCGTCAGGTTCCATGCGCAGCGAATCGGCAAAAAAATAAGAAAAGAACTGGTAGCGGTCAATCTGACGTTCCAGGTCGGTGCCATGCAGCAGTTCTGGCGACCAGAGCAGCGCCCATCCGCTGATGGAGAACAATTGGCCGTTATCCTCTCCCCCACCCAACTGGCCGGGAGCCACAGCGATGATCGAGGCATCGCTCACCTCCAGCTTCCGGACGCCGTAGGTGAGATTCTTGGGAAACTCACGCTGGATAAAGAGGCCGTACACGCCGTAATTGTTCAGGCTGTTGTGAATGGGCGACACCTCGTCATAATGAATGACGCTCACCAGCGGATGCAGCACGGGCGCGGACAGGAAACGCGCATAGTCATTGGGATTGTCAACTTTCAGAATCTTCTTCATAGCGCGGCAAAGATACAAAAAAGTGGTTACAAACTGACATTTCACGCGCTTTTTCTGCGGAATTGGTATATTTTTGGCCAATTTATGTAACAAGTGCATCGGAAAATATGTGTACCTTTGCCGACGGAACAACACAACTAAAAACCGACAGACATGAAAATCGTAAAGATAACCGTCCTCGACACATCGCTGCGCGAAGATCTAGTGAAAAGATACGGCAACCCGAACCTGAAACCCTGCGGTTTACTGAAGAAGGGCGACACTTTCTATGCCACGAATACCTGTCCACGGGGCATGTGCGACTGTGCCTGGCGCACCATGAACCAGTATGTCTTTGCCCTATCCTCCGGCGTAAAGAAATTCTATGGTGACGACTGGACCAATCGGGACGGCATCGCCGTAGTGACCTGCAACGACGGATTCCGTCCCGTGACATTCCTACTGGAAGCCACCGATGAAGAAGCCGGACCATTCTATCAAAGCGAAAAACAGAGATGAAACAGATTCTATTATTGATGGCAGCAATGCTTTTCGGCGGCTGCACATCGGACATCGAGGTAAAGGCCAATGTTCCTGCCAACGTAGGCAAGACACTGGTCGTCTATTACAGCTACACGGGCAACTGCCGCGAGATAGTGACGACACTGACCGGCCAGATAGAGGCCGACGTGCTGGAAATCGAGCCTGCGGAAAAGGGGCTGAAATATGAGACCAACAACTACGCATTGGGCACCGAACTGCTGAATGCCATCAAGGCCAATCCCAACGATGCTGCCAGCTACCCCGCCATCGACCCCGTGACGGTCTCGTTCGACGACTATGAGAACATCATCATCGTCACGCCGTTGTGGTGGAGCCAGATGGCAGCCATCATGCAGACATTCCTGTTCCAGAACGCTTCACAGATGGCGGGAAAACACGTCGGCATGATTGTCTCAAGCCATTCGAGCGGCATCAGCGGGGTGGTGGCCGATGCCAAGCGGTTATTGCCCGAAGTGGTCTGGATGGCCGATGCCCTGTGGATAAACGCCAGCCGTCACGCCAACCGCGCCACCCTGACCGGAGAATGGATTACGACACTGAATTTCGCTGAAACACAATCAACTATGGAACAGAAAATCCACATCACCATCGGCGGAGAGACCCGGAGCATGACGCTTGTGGCCAATGATGCAGCTAGGGCATTGGCCGAAAAACTGAAACAGGGGCCCGTCACCGTGACGCTCAACAGCAGCGGCGGCTTCGAGATATGGGGCGCGCTGGGCTTCTCCCTGCCGACCAGCGACCAGCAGACGACGGCTCAGCCGGGCGACGTCATCCTCTACAACGGGAGCAACATCTGCCTCTTTTATGGTTCAAATTCATGGAGTTACACCCGATTGGGCAAGATTGACGGACTGACAGAGAGCGAACTGCGCACGTTCCTGAAAGCCGGCGAAAGCGGAATCAGCGTGACAATGTCATTGGCCAATGCCACAGCCTGCCGGAGCATCAAGGGCGACGCCGGGAACGGCGGAATCTGCCACTCGCTGACCGGCGCGGAAACAAAGAATCCCGGCCAAGGGATATTTGTCCGGAACGGCCGGAAGATATTTTTTTAGGAAATCCTATTCCTCAAACACATAGCCGAAACCCGTCCGGCTCACAATATTCCGGGCATAAGGGCCAAGTTTCTTCCGCAGACGGGTGATGTTGACGTTGACCGTACGGTCGGTGACGATAAAGCCACTCCACACGGTATCCATCAGATGCTGGCGCGAGAGCACCTTGCCCCGGTTGGCGAGCAGCTGGTGGAGCAGCGCGAACTCGGTCGGGGTGAGATTCACGGGAGAACCATCGGCCACAACCACCTTCTTGTCGAAATTCAGGCTTAACCCACCGTAACTAAACTGATGTTTGCCTAGACGCGCCTCAACGACATTCATGACATAGTCGCCGATTTTCTCACAATCGGCGACTATGTCGTTGTAGAGCGTCCCGATGGTGTAGGAATACTGGTGAGAGTTGACACCTGCGCTGGTCTCGCCCTTAAGCCGGTTGCGCAGGTCGTTGATGTCGTTTTCGATGGAAAGAGAATCGGCCAGGGCGAGATCCTTGCGTCGGCCACTCACCACCACAATCATCTGGACGACCGCCTCGTTCACCAGCCGGAGCATGTCGTGAAGGCGTGCGTATTGCTCGGCCGTGAAATCCTCGCGGCTTTCGCGCAGGTGACGTACCGTGCGCGCAATCTTGTAGCAGGCATCGCCGATGGATTCCAGTTCCCCGATCTGGCGGAGCATCACGCGAATCTTGTCCTTGGTCTCGTCCGAGAGATGTTCATTGGCCACAAACTCCAAATATCGCGCAATCTCAATCTCCATATTATCGGCAATGGTTTCGTAGCGCTCGATGCGGGCAAACTGACTGCCGATTTCCTTCTTGTCGGTCTCGTCAACGAGCGCACAGACCATCCCGTACATCCGGAGCATACGTTCCGCGAAATGCACGACCTCCTTCTGAGCCTGAAGGACAGCGATTTCCGGAGTCTGCATCACGCCGCCGCTGATGAAATGCAACGTGGTCGGCTGGCTGGCCTCGGCCTTGGTTTCGGGCATGAGACGGCACACGAGCCTTTCCATCTGTGGAATAAAGCCGATGAGCAGGGCCGTATTGAGCACGTTGAAACAGGTGTGGAACATGGCCAATACGACTGGAATCCGCGACGCCTGGTCCGATACGGCGGCATCGTAGCCGACAATCCGGCACACCATATCGACAAAGGGATAGAACACCGCGAGCACCCAGATGACGCCGAAGACATTGAAGAGCAGGTGGGCCAATGCCGCACGCCGCGCAGCCGTACCAGCCCCGAGCGCAGCAAGATTGGCCGTCGCCGTCGTCCCGATATTCTCGCCCATCACCAGAGCGATTCCCATGTAGATGGGCAGCACGCCCGTGGAACAGAGCAGGATGGTAATGGCCATCACTGCGGCCGATGACTGGACCACACAAGTAATGATCGTGCCCGAAAGCAGGAAGATGAAGATGGTGAGATAGCTGCCCGTATCAAAAGAGGCGAAAAAGCTGACGACATCCGCATTGTGGGCCAAGTCCATTTCGCGACCCACACTGCTCAACATGACCAGCGACCAGAACAAGAAGGCCAGGCCAAAGAGAAAATCGCCGGCCACGCGGTGGCGCTTCCTGTAGATGAGCACCATGCCGACGAGGAAGGCCGGAAACACCACGGCGGTCAAGTCGAGATTGTAGCCGAACGACATGATCCAGGCCGTCAGCGTCGTGCCGATATTGGCGCCCATGATGACCGAGATGGCCTGGGCCAATGTGAGCAGACCCGCCGAGACAAACGACACGGTCATTACGGTTGTGGCCGATGAAGACTGGACGGCACAGGTCACCATCGTGCCCGTCAGCATTCCGCTGAAGCGGTTTCCGGTCATACGCGCCAGGATGTGTCTGAGACTCGGGCCGGCCATCTTCTGCAGGGCGTCGCTCATCGTCTTCATGCCATAGATGAGCAGGGCCAATGAGCCAAGCAGTCTGAAAATCAGTTCAATCGTCATACATTCTGTATTTTTCGCCTGCAAAGATACAAAAACCGCGCGAAACGGACGAATAATGACGGTTACAATTCGGTGACGATTGACTTTTCAGCACATTTCCCCGCAGCAAATTCATCGGCCGGAAGGGGGACATTGGCCAATACCCTTATAATTTTTTTATGGCCAATGGCACCAGTTTCGCAAATTTTGCGTACCTTTGGGCCCGCCTTTCCACATCGGAGAGGACGAAACACATTGGCCATGAAGAGAATGGACATGGGCCAAAAACACAAAAGAAATGGTAAGAAAAGCGACAAAAAGCGACATCGGCCGCATCATCGGGCTGCTGCATCAGGTGAATATGGTGCACTACGCCATTCGCCCCGACCTGTTCCGGCCGCACACGACGAAATATGACGCGCAGGAGCTGGAAACCCTCATCGGCGACGAGAGCCGGCCGATTTTCGTCTATGACGACGGCGAGGTACGGGGCCATGCCTTCTGCCAGGTCACCGAGGTCAGCGGACACCAGCTGCTCCAGGACGTCAGGACGCTCTACATCGACGACATCTGCGTGGACGAGACGGCGCGCGGCCGGCACGTCGGCAAGGCGCTCTACGAGGCCGTCATCGACTATGCGCGGAGCATCGGCTGCCATAACGTCACGCTCAACGTCTGGGAGGGCAACGACGCCGCCATGAGTTTCTACAGGAACATGGGCATGAAGGTGCAGAAGACCGGCATGGAGGTCATTCTGGATGAATCTGTTGGCCAATGAAACTGACCTATATCTTCCACAGCGGATTCGCCCTTGAGACGGCCCGTGCCATCCTCATCTTCGACTTTTGGATGGACCCCAGCGGCGTGATGGATGGCATCCTACAGCGCGGGAAACCGCTGTACGTCCTGGCCAGCCACTTTCACGAGGACCACTTCACGCGCGAGATTTTCACGTGGCGGGAACGTGCGGCGCAGGGCGTGACCTACATCCTGAGCAAGGACATCCTGCGCCACCGTCGGGCCGAAAAGGGCGAGGCTGACGTCTGGTTGGCCAAGGGTGCGACATGGGCCGATGACACCATCACGGTCCGGGCATTGGGCAGCACCGACAGCGGCGTCTCGTGGATTGTCGAGGCCGATGGCCGACGCATCTTCCACGCCGGCGACCTGAACAACTGGTACGCGAGGTTCTTGGCCGATGCCGTTCCGGGACAGACCATCTACAGCCGCGAGTTTGACGAGGAGATTGACCCCATTGGCCACGAAAAACAATATCTGGGCGAGCTGAAGGACATCCGCAAGGTCACGGACCGCTTCGACGTGGCGATGTTTCCCGTCGACGGACGCATCGGCAACGGCTACACCCTGGGCGGACGGCAGTTCATCGAGCGCTTCAAGGTCGGGCTGTTCGTCCCCATGCACTTCGTGGCCAGCGGATTCGAGTCGGCCTGGCGCATGAAGGAGTTCACCGACGAGCGCAACATCCACTTCTGGAAGATTGCACACGTCGGTGAGACCATCGAAATCGTTTAAATGTTTTTTCTATTTTCGGCCAATGCGCATCGCCGCACGCATCGCCAGAATGTCCTGCACATTGCCGATGGTGCAGATGATGCCAACCGTCATCAGAAGCGAGACGGCCGAGGCGGCAATCCAGCGGGAATTGTCGGCCAACCACAGGAGCGCGCCCGCCTTCACACGGATGGTGAAGAGCGGCACATCGGCCGGCAGCGAGAACATGAACATGATGGCGACCGCTCCGCCCACGATGCCCAAGGCGAAGGCCACGACCATTGCAATCTTGTAGCGGCGCAGGGTCGCCTCCTGCTCCCGCTTGAGGAATTCCACGGCATCGAGCCGCCGCGTGAGCCGCGCCATGAACTGCCCGTTGTCCGCAAACTGCGGCTTCTGGGCCTGAAACAGTGCCTCTAAAGCTTTATCCTTTTCCATTTCTTTCAATTTTCAATTTTCAACATCTCCCTCAGCTTGTCGCGACCGCGCGAGAGCTGTTTCTTCACGGCATCTTCCGACGTGTCGGTAATCTGGGCTATCTCCTTGAGGCTGTAGCCGTTAAGGTAAAAGAGCGTGATGGCCGAGCGCTCCTTGGGCGGCAGTGTGGCCAATGCGATGTAGAGCGACTGGTGCTCGAATGTGGCATCGGCCGATGCCTCGTCTTCAAGGTCCGCCGCCTGACTGATGTCTTCCGTCGCACGTCTGCCTGCCATGTAGCTCAGGAACGTGTTGTGCGCAATCTTGAAGAGCCACGAGCGGAATCGGCCATGGTCAACGTAGTTCGCCGACGCAAGGTAGGCCTTGACCAGGGCATCCTGGGCGATGTCGTCGGCATCGGACCTGTTGCCGCAGCAGAGGGCGAGCAGGAATCCGCGTAGTGCCTCCTGCTCGCGCTCGACGTGCGCTATGAATGTCTCGCGGGTCACTTTTCTGCCTTTGAAGTCAGACTTTTCTCCTCGGCCTCAATCTCATTGGCCAGCATCTTCTTGCCGACAAAATAGTTGACAAGGAACGCGACACCGATGGCCGTGATGATTCCGCTTATTCCGCCCATTATAAAAAGCATTTCCGTAGGGGCACTGCCGACGAATCCAATCCAGATGTTGGCGCACAGCCCGGCAAAGCCCACCAGCGAGATGATGCTGCCAATCAGCAGTTTCGTGAGCAGTTGCTGCTTCAGCAGTTTCGGCTTGGATGTCGGGGTGATTTTCCGGATCAGTTCCTCCAGGTCGATGTCGGGGTTTTTCTCGATGGCGGCCAATACGATTTTCGTGCGATTTTCCGTCTCTTCCTTTTTGCGTCGGCCAATGAGCCAGATGATCAGGACCGGCATTGCGCCGAAGATGGCGATGGGCACCAGATTATTGAACAGACTGGTAAAGATGAGACGAACTTGTTCCATTTCCATAGTTTTTGATGTTTTAAGTGTTAGACGTTTTGTGAACCGATTCACCCAAATAACCGGATTGGAGGGCGAAAGGTGACATCGGCCCCGAAATTTTTTCTTTTTTTTGGCCAATGGTGTTTTCCAACGCGGCGGCAAAGATACGACGAAATCCCGCAGCGGGCAACCCTCCGATGCAGATTTTTCCGCATTTTCCATAAAAAAACAGGGCTGCACCGCAATTTCACGACCCAAATGCACAGATTTCAGAAACATTTCCATATATTTGCGCCATCAACCCACAACGAAAAACACAAATCCACCATCATTCATTATGGCCGACGTAAACAACCTCTACCGACTCGACGGACGTGTCCCCATCGCCCAGGCCATCCCCTTCGGCCTGCAGCACGTATTGGCCATGTTCGTCTCCAACATCGCCCCCATCATCATCCTCGCCAACATCGTGGGGACCGATGCCGCCGTCAGCGCCGCGCTGATACAGAACTGCATGGTCATCGCCGGCATCGGCACGCTGATCCAGCTCTACCCCATCTGGCGCATCGGCTCCCGCCTGCCCATCGTCATGGGCATCAGCTTCACGTTCCTCTCGCTCTCGATCGTCATCGCCACCTCCCAGGGCATGGGCACACTGATGGGCGCCGTCGTCATCGGCGGCATCGTCGAGGGCGCGTTAGGTCTATTGGCCAAGTTCTGGATCCGCATCATCACGCCCATCGTGGCGGCCTCGGTCGTGACGGCCATCGGATTCTCACTGCTGCCCATCGGCGCCAATTCCTTCGCCGGCGGTCAGGGTGCGGCCGACTACGGTGCGTCCCACAACTGGATTGTCGGCTCGGTGACACTGCTCACATGCCTCGGCTGTCAGGTGTTCGGCAAGGGGCCGCTGCGCTCCCTGTCGGTCCTGGTCGGGCTGTGCGTCGGCTATGCATTGGCCGCAATCATGGGCATGGTCGATTTCTCGCGGCTGCACGATGTGGGGGTCATTTCATGGCCGATGCTCCTGCCCTTCAAGCTGGAGTTTGACCTGGGAGCCATCCTCTCGGTCATCGCCATCTATATGGTTTCGGCCACCGAGACCATCGGCGACACCAATGCGCTCTGTGCCGGCGCCCTCCACCGCGCGCCGAGGATTCGGGAGGTGAGCTCGGCCATCACTTGCGACGGCTTCCTGAGCAGCATCGCGGGTCTCTTCGGCTGCACGCCCATCACGTCATTCAGCCAGAACGTGGGATTGGCCAACATCTCGGGCGTCGTCAACCGCTTCACCATCGCCACGGGCGCAGGCATCATGATCCTGGGCGGCATCTTCCCCATCGTCGGCACGCTGCTCACGACAATTCCGCAGGCTGTCCTCGGCGGCTGTACCGTCATCATGTTCGGCACAATCATGTTTGCGGGCTTCGGCATGTTGGCCAAGTGCGGATTCTCGGACCGCAACATGGTCATCATCTCGCTGTCGCTCAGCGTCGGCATCGGCTTCACCCAGGCTTCCGGCCTCTTCGTCATCTTCCCGTCGATGGTCCAGACCATCTTCGCCGAAAACTGCGTGGCCCTGGTCTTCCTATTGGCCGTCACACTCGACCTGCTGCTGCCGAAAAAAGCCTGAGCCTTTTTGAATTAAGAAATAAGAAATAAGAGTTGATGGGGACAATCTCCTCCCCCTTGGGGAGGTTGGGAGGGGGTCTTCCCTTTAAAACCAAAAAATGGACACCTTAAAAAGTGTCCATTTTTTTTCGATTGTTCCTGCGGCTTTATTTTCCGCCGAATTCCATCAGGTAGGCCTTGATGAAACCGTCAATCTTGCCATCCATCACAGCGTTCACGTCGCTCGTCTGGAAACCCGTGCGATGATCCTTCACGCGGCGGTCATCGAAGACATACGAGCGGATCTGCGAGCCCCACTCGATCTTCTTCTTTCCGGCCTCGATGGCTGCCTGCTTTTCGCGCTTGTGCTCCATCTCGATGTTGTAGATCTGCGATTTAAGCAACTGGAGGGCCATCTCGCGGTTCTTCGGCTGGTCACGCGTCACAGTGCACGACTGGAGCAGCTCCTGCTCTACGCCCGTATATGGGTCAAGGTACATATAGCGCGCACGCACGCCGGACTCGACCTTGTTGACGTTCTGGCCACCGGCGCCACCACTTCGGAAGGTATCCCACGTCAGACGACCCGGGTCGATGGTGACCTCGATGGTGTCGTCAATCATCGGGAAGGCGAAGACCGACGCAAACGACGTCATACGCTTGCCCTGCGCGTTGTAGGGCGAGACACGCACCAGACGGTGCACACCGTTTTCCGACTTCAGATAGCCGAACGCCATGTCGCCCTCAATCTCGATGGTGCATGACTTGATGCCGGCATCATCGCCCTCGACCAGGTCCTGGACGGTAGTCTTGTAGCCATGATCTTCGGCATAGCGCATATAGAGGCGCATGAGCATCTGGGCCCAGTCATTGGCCTCCGTACCACCCGCACCGGCGTTGATTTTCAGGACGCAGTTCAGGTGATCCTCCTCGCCCTGGAGCATGTTGCGCAGTTCGATGTCCTCAAACAGGTCGATGGTCTTCTTGTACTGTTCATCGACCTCGGCCTCGGTCACCAGCTCCTCCTTGTAGAAGTCGAAGGCTGTGGCCAATTCATCGACATTCACGCTGGCCTCCTCATAGGCCTCAATCCAAGAACGGATACCCTTGACGACCTTCATCTGGGCCTCGGCAGCCTTCTGGTCATCCCAGAATCCGGGCACCTGAGTGCGGAGTTCCTCCTCCTCAAGCTGAATCTTTTTGTTGTCGATGTCGAGGTATCTTTTCAGGTCGGCAAGGCGATCCTGAGTTGCTTTGAGTTGTTCGATTGTAATCACGAAAAATGAGGTTTTTGGGCCATTTTCGCCCGATTTTTATTTTAATTTGGGCGCAAATATAGGCAAAAACTCTGAAATTTGCAAAAATAGTTATGGTTATTCTTGGAATTTAGTAAAAATGAGTTATCTTTGCGCCCGAATTTTAATACAATGATAACTGACCTGAACATTTCCGACGCCGCAATAGCCCTGCTCAAGCGGATGATCGCGATTCCCTCGGTGAGTCGCGACGAGGCAGCGGTAGCCGACATGTTGGAGGCCTACATGAGACAGGAAAGCCCCGTCGAGGTCCACCGCTCGGGCAACAATCTCTGGATGGTGGCCAATGGCTTTAATCCCGCCCGACAGACGCTCCTGCTCAACGCACACATCGACACGGTCAAGCCCGTCGCCTCATGGACGCGCGACCCGTTCCAGCCGACCGAAGAGGAGGGCCGCATCTACGGACTGGGAGCCAATGACGACGGCGCATCGCTCGTCAGCCTCCTGCACACGTTCCTTTATCTCATCGGCCATGAAGAGCTCAACTACAACCTGGTTTTTCTGGCCTCGTGCGAAGAGGAGGTCTCCGGCAAGAACGGCGTGTCAAGTGTCATCGGCCAACTGCCCAGAATCGACGTTGCCCTCGTGGGCGAGCCGACGGGCATGAACCCGAAAGTGGCCGGCGGCGTACGCGTCGCAGTGGCCGAAAAGGGTCTGATGGTTCTGGACGGGACGGCCCACGGAAAGTCCGGCCACGCAGCGAGGAATGAGGGCGTGAATGCCCTGTACGGCGCATTGGACGCAATCAACACCCTGCGCAACTACAGGTTCGAGCGCGAATCGGAGAGCCTCGGCCCCATCAAGGTGACGACGACGGTCATCAATGGCGGCACGGCCCACAACGTCATCCCCGACACCTGCACATTCGTGGTCGATGTGCGTACGACCGACGCCTACACCAACGAAGAGGTGGCCCGACGCCTGCAGGAAGCTGTCGCCCCCGTCGAACTCACGCCACGCAGCACCCGTCTGCAGCCGTCCTGCATTGGCCATGAACACCCGCTCCTGAAACGGATTGTGGAGGCTGTGCCCGATGCGACGCTGTTCGGCTCACCCACATTGAGCGACCAGGCACTCCTGCCCTGCCCCAGCCTGAAGATGGGCCCCGGCGATTCGGCCCGCTCACACACGGCCGACGAATTCATTGAACGACAGGAGATTGTCGATGCCATCGGCCTCTATCGAACTATTCTGACCAACCTGAATCTGCAATGAGCACGAGAAAGAAACTGAAAGACTACATCAGCAAGGGAGTCCGGAAGCTGAAGCACCGCAAGGGTTACGGCGTCCACTCGCCATTCGCCTACGCGGTCATCACGGAGGTCATAGAAGAACGGCTGCCATATTATGCCTACCAGCGTATGAGGCGTATCTACGTGAATAACAGCCCGATACCGTTCAAGGTAGCCACGCTGCTCTTCCGTCTGGCCAACCGCTTCCGCGCCCACCGCATCCTGGAAATCGGCTGTGACACGGGCTATTCCATCCTGCCCATGCTCATGGTGGACAAGCGCAACGAGGTCACGACGGTAGCCGGCACGCATCAGCGGCAGGAGACCGAGCAGCATCTCTCGCTGTTCAAGAGCACCATTGGCCGCATTGATTATATTGAGTCGATTGACGTCTTGGCCGATGACTATGTGGCCGACATGATTGTGGTCAACGGTGCGCCCGCCGGCATGGACCCGGAGCCCTTCGTGGAATGGCTGAAGACCCACCTGCAGGAACGTGGTATCCTGTTCGTGCGCGGCATCAAGCCCGGCCACCAGCTCGAATCGTTCTGGGACGAGGTCTGCGAGTGCGACCAGATTGAGGTGACGATGGACCTGTACGACTTCGGCCTCGCCATACGCCAGCCGCGCTTCTACAAGCAGCACTATGTGGTCTCGTTTTGAGGCCAATGTCCCGAATCCACGCAATTATCTGAACAACAATTACATACAACAAAACTCTAAAACTATCAACACAATATGTACTGGACACTTGAATTGGCCTCAAAGCTCGAAGATGCACCCTGGCCAGCAACCCGTGACGAACTGCTCGACTACGCCAACCGCTCCGGCGCTCCCCTTGAAGTGATTGAAAACCTTCAGGAAATGGAGGATGAGGGCGAAATCTACGAATCAATCGAAGACCTCTGGCCTGACTATCCGTCGAAGGACGACTTCTTCTTCAACGAAGAGGAGTATTGATGACGGCACATTGGCCACGACCATCATTCACAACAAAAAGCCAGCGAGACGTTACATCCCGCTGGCTTTTTCATTAGGGTTATTATGGCCGATGCTCCCCGTTCAAGCCTCCTCCCCGTCTTCCTCGGCAGCGGAGGCTTCATCCTGCGCCTTGCCCGCACGGTATTCCGACGGCAGGACGCCGAACGCATTCTTGAAACATTGGCTGAAATAACGCGAAGTCTGGAAGCCCACCATGAGCGAAATCTGGTTGACGGCGACGTCGCTCTCGGCCAGGAGATGGGCCGCATGTTTCAGCCGCACACCACGCATGAACTCGTTGGGCGTGATGCCCAGCATCTGCTGCGTCTTTTTATATAGGCTCGCGCGACTCATTCCGATATCGACGGCAAGCTGGTCGATGTTATAGTCGAGATTGTCCATATTCTGGCCAATGGCTTTCAGCATCTTATCGACCAGTTCCGTCTCGTCGCGGTTGATGCCGATCTTCCGCGGATCGACGTTGATGGACTGCGCAAACTGGTGGCGCGCCTCGTCACGCAGCTCGAACAGGCGGTTCACACGCTCCTCATTGAGACGTTCGAGCTTGAGACGGCGCCGTCTGAAATAGAGGCCCACGCCGAGCACGAACGCACCCACGGCCGCCAAGGCATAGGCCAACTTCGCCCACCACGTGAGCCAAAGCGGAGGCAGGATGTTGATGGCCAATGTCGTTGTCTCGCCCCACTCGCCATCGGCCGTAGCGGACTGGGCCTCAAGCGTATAGGAGCCGGCGGGAAGTGCGGTATAGGCGGCGGTGCATCGGCCGATGCCACTGTTGTCTACGTTCCACTCCGTCTCAAGCGGCAGCAGGCGGTAGCGGTAGCGCGTGAGCGACGGCGTGGCGTAGTCGAGCGCCGAGAAGTGAATCGTCAGATAGTTCTCGTCGTAACGCAGCTCGATGCCGCGGACGATGTCGAGACTTGTGCCATTGGCCAATGCCCCAGTGACGACCACGGGATGCGGCTCGCCCGACACGATGAGCGAATCGGGATGGAAGACGACGGCGCGCGACGTGCTTGTGGTGAAGACCAGCCGGCCATCGGGCAGGCAGCAGGCGGCGCGCTCCATCATGGCGGTGGCGGGAATGCCATCTTCGCGGCCCAGGTTGATGACCGAGGGCGTAATGCGCGAGATGCCGCACGAGGTGCCGGCCCAGAGATTCCCGTCGGACGCAAGGACAAGGCTGCGGATGCAGTTGTTGCTCAGGCCCTCGATACGGGTGACGAGGGTGTCATCGGCCACAGAGAAAAGTCCGTTCTGCGTGCCGATCCAGAGGCGGCCGTCGCTGTCGCGCGTCATGCAGTTGTACTTGGTCGCATGGGTCTCGATGAACTGGGCGGCGGGGAACTTGACCAATGTATCGGCCACGGTGTTGAGGAGGAAGATGCCGTTCTGCGTATAGACGGCCGTCCAGGTGCGGTCGAGGGGACACGCGCCGACGAAATAGCGGTAGCGGTTGAGGACGGGCAGCCGTTCGTTGAGCGAAAGGAACTCGCGGCGCGCCGTGTCGAGATAGCCGAGGGTAGAGAGCGAGTCGCAGAGGAGGTAACGCCCATCGGCCAGGGGCTGGATGAAGGTCGTGCGGTCGAAGGGCAGGCCGGAGACATTGGCCACAGAAAAGAGGGAGACATGGCCGGTCGTGTCTTCGCAGGAAACGCCGTGGGCCGTACAGCGCCACGTGCTCCCGTCGCGGTCGGTGAGACTGCGCGCGAGGCCGACGAGCGGGTCACTACCGGGGAACTGGCGGACGTTGTCGGGGCGCGGCGAGAGATAGACGATGCCGTCGTTGCGCGTGCCGATCCAGAGGCCGCCCTGGCGGTCGGTCGTGGCGCAGGTGAAGGTGCGCGAGAGGCCGAGTGAGTCGATGCTGTGAAGTTGGCCGATGGTGGGTTGCGGCACGGCGTCGGGGCTCATGACTGCAGCGCGCAGGAGGCCCTCCTCCTTCCACTTGCGCTCGATGTCGTGGCGGAAGGCGCGCAGGCGCGTGTCGTAGAGGAAGATGCGGTACATGTCGCGCAGCCAGAGCAGCGTGTCGCCCTCCCAGTAGTAGGCGTAGTGGTTGCCGTAGCGCGGGAGGTGATAGACCTGGTCGCGGCCGCAAGGCACGACGTCGAATGTAGCGCCATTGGCAATACAGAAGACGCCCTCGCAGTTGGCCAGCATCTGACCGTTGGGCAGTTCGACGAGTTGCTGTACCTCGCCCGTGGGAAGCCCGTCGGCGGCAGTCCAGCGGCGGTGTCCGGCAAGGGCATCGGCCATGAAGAGAAGCAGTAGAATCAGTGAGAAAATGTTTTTCATCTTGCGTCAGGTTTGATTTTCGGGTGCAAAGATAGGAAAAAAATCGTTTACTTGTGTGCCGATTGTCTCTTTTCTGGTGACAGAATCGTATTTTTTTGGCCGTGGACGATTGTTCGGCGAAGTTTGGACGATGACGGCGGCCGCGCTCGGGGGAATTGGCTTACCTTTGTGGCAAAAATCAATGCGATGAGAACCGTAATCCTGCTTATTGTATTTTTCTGTATCAATATTATGGCCAATGGACAGTCGATGTCGGGGCCGTATCCCGTGATTGCGCGCGACGGCGAGTTCCGCTACACCAAGGGCGGCAGCGAACGCGACATGCGGGCTGCTCTCGACGCGGCGCGCGAGGGTCGGACGGACACGGCATTGGCCATCATCAACGCCTATGCCACGACGCTGGAGCGGCTGGAGGGCCACGACGCGCCGCTGTGCCTCATCCAGTGCTACGACCTGGTGCGGGCGATGCACATCATGCGCCAATATCAACGCGAGGAATGGGCCGCGATGGTGCGCCGCGCGATATTGCCAGAAATCGAGCGGTTTGAGGCCGACAGTCCGTACGCCAACGGCAACTGGGGCGCCATCGTGAACCGCTGCCGGATGGCCTGCGCAATTTTTCTGTCCGACGGGATATTGTACCGGCAAGCCATTGACTATTACCTGCATGGCGAGGACAATGGCGCGCTTCCGCACTATATCGGTGAGGACGGCCAATGTCAGGAGTCGGGCCGGGACCAGAACCACGTGCAGCTGGGACTTGGGGCATTGGCCGAAACCTGCGAAATGGCGTGGCAGCAGGGCGACGACCTGTGGGGCGCGCTCGACAATCGACTGATGAAGGGCTTCGAATATACGGCGCGGTACAACCTGGGCTACGACGTGCCGTTCAGGCGCTGGGATGACTGCACGGGACTGTATTGCGACTGGACGGAAATCGGGGCGATGGGGCGCGGCCAGCTGTGGGACATCTACCGCCTGCCCTACGAGCATTATGTGGGCCGATGCGGACTGTCAATGCCCTACACGGAGCGCATCGTGGGCGGCGAGAAGCCCGAAATCCGACCCTACCGCCGGCTGCACGAGGTCCACACCTACCCGGCGCCCGATGGGGCTCCGCTCAAGCAGGACTATGCAGTCTATGTCCGTCCGCGCGACGACGAACATTGGACAAGAATCGACACCTACATGGCGCGCGTGAACGCCTCCACGGGCCACGGGAAGCACCGCCGCAGCGAAATTTCGTATGCTTTCTTCGACTTCACGGGCGACGTCTTCGTGCGCGTTGTCAAGCGGGGCGGGACGTTTGCATCGGCCAAGATAAGACCCGACTACCGCGGCGTGATTGCCGACGTGAAGAACGACTCGACGGTCCAATTCCTGCTCTTCCAGCCTGAAAACCTGAGCATTGAGTTCGATGGTGACATTACGGCCAATCTCCTCCTCTTCACATCCAGACCGCCCGTCACGGCCGAGGCCGCGTGCGAAGAGGCCCGTCGGCAGGGGCGCAAGTTCCGCCGCTACGGACCGGGGCTCTATACGGCCGACACCATCCGCGTGCCGTCGAACACGACCATCTATCTCGACGGCGGGGCCTACCTGACTGGGACATTGGCCATAGAAAACGCACACGACGTCAGCATCCTGGGACGCGGTGTGGCCCGTCCGGCGAGCGGATATGAGGGCTGTCACGTGTGGCGCAGCCGGAATGTCGTGATTGACGGACTGATCGTGAACACATGTCCCGTGGGCGGCAGCGACGGGGTGACGCTCCACGACGTGCGCAGCATCTCGCATCCGGCCTGGGGCGACGGGCTGAACGTCTTCGCGTCACAGAACGTCACGTACGACCGCGTCTTCTGCCGCAACAGCGACGACTGCACCACGGCCTATGCCACGCGCAAGGGCTTCACCGGCTCGACGCGT
>JAEEGH010014332.1_pt1 | contig 17396 bp, 10 predicted proteins | sample 9134181 | NCBI WGS metagenome assembly JAEEGH01 (sample SAMN16246544, study PRJNA631951) | gut metagenome | biome: gut microbiome; feature: rumen; material: DP-attached | host: Bos | place: Iran: Karaj | collected 2018-10
CTACTGGTTCTGACAAGAATGGAAGTCATCCTGATCCGCCATACCACGCCTGATGTGCCGACCGGCACTTGCTACGGGCAGAGCGACGTGCCGCTGAAAGAGACATTCGAGGAGGAGGCCGCCGTCGCGAAGGCCGCGCTGGACGCCTGCGGCCCCTTCGACCACGCCTACACCAGTCCCCTCTCGCGCTGCACGCGGCTGGCCGCCTACTGCGGCTATGCCGATGCCCAGCGCGACCCGCGCCTGATGGAAATCAATTTCGGCGAATGGGAGATGAAGATCTTCGACGACATCATCGACCCGCATCTCCAGGCGTGGTTTTCCGACCACATCCACACGCAGGTCACCGGCGGCGAATCGTTCCTGCAGCAGTGTGAGCGCGTGGGCCGTTTCCTCGACGAACTGCGGCAGCAAGCCTTTCAGCGCGTGGTCATCTTCGCCCACGGCGGCGTGCTGGTCGCCGCCCGGGTCTATGCCGGCCTGGTCACGCCCGAGGAGGCCTTCTCGACCCTCCCGCCCTTCGGCGGCCTGATCAAAATTCAGCTGTAAGGCTCAAACACATTGCCATCTTCGTCAAGCAACAGAATCGTGAGCGAAGCGGCGGGCACGGCAGAAGGATAGACTGAGTCGCAGACAGCATAGCAACGGTCGAGAATGGCACCGAAAAAGCAGCGAGCGTCAGCATCGCCGAGACCGTTCCAGAGTTCACGCGCCAGCGTCAGGCGGTCGATGGCTTCCGCGGCCACCGGCGAGCAGCCCGCTTCGGCGGCGACTCCTTTCAGAAATTCCTTGTTCATCACCACGCTCCGGCTGTGCGTGTCGAGGTGGCCTTCAGCCAGCTTGACCGCCTTGCCGAGCATGATGCCCATCACCACCTTCGGCAGCCGGAGATCAGCGGCGATCTTCAGGGTTTCGCCGATTAAATTGCCGTAATGGACGAAGGCCTGCGGCGACAGATCGGGATAGCGTGCCTTTAGAAAAGCCTCGCTCTTCGCCCCCGAATTGATGACCAGCATGGGAGAACCGACAGCCACTGCCACTTCAACTTCGCGCCGGATGGCCTCGACGAAAGCCTCGTTCGAAAAGGGCCGGACGATGCCCGAGGTACCGATGATGGAAATGCCGTCGACGATGCCCAGCTTGGGGTTGAACGTCCGCTGCGCCAGCTCGCGACCGCCCGGCACGGAAATCGTCACGTCCAAACCGCCGTCGTACAGCGCCGACAGGTTCTGCTCCATCATCTGCCGCGGTACGCGGTTGATGGCCGGTCCGCCGACCGGAATGCCGAGTCCGGGCAGGGTCACGCGGCCGACGCCTTCTCCTTGCAGGAAATGAATCCACGGTTCGTCGCTGAAAGCGACGGTGGCCACGATCTGCCGGCCGTTCGTCACATCTGGGTCGTCCCCCGCGTCCTTGACGACAATAGCTGTCGCAGCATCCCCGTAGCGGGGCGGCATGCACTGGCCTGGTGGAGAAATCAGCGTTCCTCGTGGCAGGCGCCCCCGATCGCCACGAGGGTTCTGATTTCGCCTCAGGAAAGCCGCCCCGCTACGGGGATACTGCAATTCGACGGGCAATGAGAGGGTTTCGCCATCCGGAAACAAAATATCGACCGTCTCCCCCACTTCGTGACCCAACAACGCCAGCAGCGCGGCCTTCGCGGCCGCCGTGGCGCAGGCACCCGTGGTGAAGCCGCTGCGCAACGGGAAGAAACCCGGCACCAGCCGCTCGATGGCCTTGCGCAGGCCGTGCTCGCCCGTGACTACTTCGAAGCCGGCGGGCAGGGCCGGCCGGCGGACGGCATACAGCGGAATGCCGGCGGCCTGCGCCGCCGCCAACTTCTGCGGGAAGCCGCCCGATTCACCGCTCTCCTTTGTCAGGATGGCCTGCGGCTGCAGGCGGGCGATCAGCGCCGCTTCGTCTTCTTCGTCATAATAGACCAGCCGTTCCGCAGGAAAACCCTGCTGCGCCGCCTTTTCCTGCGATTCTTCGCGCCGCAGGATGCGGAACCAGCAGTCATGCCGTTCCCAATACGGCCGCAGCTTCGCGATGGTCTGCACGCCGGTCAGGGCCAGCAACCGCGTGACGCCATCGGCCTCCAGCCGGGATATGGCGTCATCATAATCGTCGCACCAATGCAGAGATGCCGGGTCGGAGCCCGGCATGACGGGCGAATACACCCGTTCGACACGGACGACGGGAAGACCGAGCGAGGCGGCGACGGATGCGACGGTGCGATGGAGCTCCGTCGCGAAGGGATGCGCCGCATCGATCAGCAGGCGGATATCGTTTTCCTCGCAGAAGGCCTGCATGGAAGCCGCATCGAGCGCGCCGGTGATATGATCGCCGTGCTTGCACTCGATCTGCTGCAGGTCGCCGCGCGTCGAGTACCAATACGGCGTTCCCGCCGCATCGGCCACGCGGACGGCAAGGCGGCCTTCCGTCGTTCCGCCGAGAATCAGGATCATGGCCGGAACAGGTGCTTGAATTCGTGGGCATAGAGCCGGGATAGTCCCTCCCGGTTGCCAATAGCATCGCCCACCACCAGCAAGGTCGTGAGCGTCAGCTTGTTGTCGCGAACAATCTTCGCCAGGTCTTTCAGTTCTCCCCGATAGATGCGCTCTTCTTTCCAGGTCAGTTTGTAGCAGGCCGCCACCGGTGTCTCAGGCGGATAGGCCTGCAACAATTCGGCCTGCACCTCTTCCACGATCGCGGCGCTCAGGTAGATGCACATCGTGCTACGCGACTGCGCCAGCTTGTGAAGCTGTTCGCGTTCGGGCATCGGCGTCCTCCCCTCCCCGCGTGTGAGAATGATGGTCTGCACTTTCTCAGGAATCGTGAACTGCGAGCGGAGCGCCGCGGCAGCAGCCTGGAAGGCCGAAATGCCAGGCGTGATGTGGTAGTGCATGCCGTAGCGGTCGAAAAAGGCCATCTGCTCCTGGATGGCACCGTAGATGCAGGGATCGCCCGTATGGAGCCGGACCACCAGCAAGCCCCTGTCATAGAACTCCTTCATCAGCGCGAACTGTTCTTCCAGATCCATCGAGGCAGAACTGCGCACCGTACAGCCCGGCTTGGCGTAGTGCGTCAGTTCGACCGGAACGAGGCTGCCGGCATAGAGGATCAGATCGGCCTGCTGGAGGAAGCGTTTGCCGCGCACGGACACGAGTTCGGGGTCGCCGGGGCCAGCGCCGACGATTTCAATGTGGCCACAGCGGAGGGATGCAGCATCTTGCGCCAGGGCAAACGTGAAGTCGTTGCCTTCCGTCAGTTTCCCCTTCTGTTTTTCAATCAACAAGGGTCCGCCGTCAGCCGAGGCAAGCGCCGCAGCTTCGGCCACGCTGGTGCTGCCCGTGGCGGCAAGGGCCTTTTCGGAAGGGTTCGGCACGTTGATAGCGGCCAGGGTCTCTGCGGAGAAGATAGCCGCGTGTGCCTGCGGCCAGCGGGCCAGCAAGGCCTGCAGCAGCGGCTCGTCCTGCTTCAATTCGACGGTCCCGACCGTCGCGATGGATCTCGGGGAGAAACCTGCTTCCTGTAGTTTTGCTTCGATGGCCTCGGGGATACCTGCGGGATCGCATTGTTTGCGGCAGCCGAAACCCAGATGCAGCACGGGCGGGCGGAATGCCAGAACGGGGATGCCTTCCGGAATATCGGGCAGCCGTCGCGGCGTAACGGCGATCAGGAGTTTAAAATCGGCGGGGTGCAGTGCTTCCCGCTGATAGAAGATTTGGACATGATCGGGCCTGGTGCGTTCCAGCGCTGCCGTACCTGCATCGCGGACTTCGAGCAGCAGCGCGGTGGGCTGTTTTTGTACGAAGGCGAAAATGGCCTTGTTCATTTGTGCCGGTGTCAAATCGACCTGCCAGCCGTATTCGCGGCTCAGGGTATCAAGGGCCCAGAGGCCTTCGTTGTCGCTCTGGGTGGTAACGATGGCTTGAGCGCCGATCGTATCGGCAATCTGGCGGGCCAGGTCGTTGGCGCCGCCGATGTGGCCGGAGACGACGGGGATGACGAATTTGCCGGTGCTGTCGATGCAGACGACGGCGGGGTCGCGGTATTTATTTTGGAGGGCCGGCGCGATGCTGCGGACGCAGATGCCGAGGGCGCCGATGAAGACAATGGCGTCGAGTTCGGTCCAATGTTCCTTCAGGAACGGCCCGTACGGCCCGATATCCTTCTTTGTATAAATTTTGATTTCGTCATGCCGGACCTGATCCGGCATCTGAGACCCCAGGTCAAGCCCGGGGTGACGAAGCGGCCAACACACGGCCCGCTCCGCTACGCGCTGTGCCAGCGGCAATGATGATTCTGAAACGACGATGATGGCTATCTGGCTCATTCGGCTTTCATGATTTCTATGGGATTGAACTGGTTGACGGCCACACGCATCTGGCCTGTGATGTGGCGGCCGACGGTGGCGACGGCTTCGTGGAAGAGCGCCTGGCTCTGCTCGCTGACGGCGTTGAAGACAATGACACCGCCGGGAAGGAGGACGCTGTCGATGCGTCGGACCATTTCCACCAGGCAGCCGCCATGGCCGCCGATGAAGACGGCATCAGGAGCCGGGAACTGCGACAGGTCGGCTTCGAGGAAATCGCCGATATGGACGTCGATGCCGGGGGCGCCGAACTTGCGGGCATTGGCCGCCATCAGGTCACGGCCGGCTTCGCGGATTTCAAACGAAGTGACTTTCAGATGCGGGAACTGCAGCCGCGCCTCGATGGAGACGGAACCGGTACAGAAGCCCACGTCCCAGAATGAGGTCTTCCGGGCCAGGTCCAGCTGGCTGAGCGTCAACAGGCGGACAGGCATCTTGGTAATCATGTTGACGCGGCCGTCAAGGAGGGCGAAATCGTGTTCCGGCAGCCCGAAGGGATGAGTCCGCAGCGCCGTACGTTCGAGGATGAGGCAGTTCGGAAAGGCATATTCCGCTGTCACGGCTTCCGCCAGCGACAGGGTCCGGACCCGCTCCGTATCGCGGTTGCCCAGACATTCCCCCACCGTCATCCGGTAGTTGTCGTAGCCGTAATCCAACATGCGCCGGGCGATCATCGCGGGGGTTTTCTGACGGTCTGTCAATGCACCGATCAGGCGTTCTCCCGTAATCAGGGCCTGGTCGAAGGCATCCCACGGACGTCCCGTAAGCGACACAGTCCGCATGTCCGCGTAGGGCAGCTGCATGCGGTGCGCCAGCAACTGCAAGGAATTGAAGGACGGAAACACCGTGATATCAGCATCGGGAAGCTCCCGGCGGAGCGTATTGGCAAAGCCGAAAAACAGCGGGTCACCCGAGGCGAAAACCACCACTTCCGGATGCCCGGCATATTGCGCGAACACTGCTTCCAGCGGCACTGTGATATCGATCCACACAGCGCCTTCCGGTAAGAGCGACGCCACGATTTCGTGGTGACGACGGCCGCCTGAAAAGACGCGACCGGCAGCAATAATCTCCCGCACCTCCGGCGGGAACCAGACCTCCCTGTCGTCGGTCATGCCGATGACGATGAAATGCTGACTAGACATCGCGACCGGGTTTGAGTGCCTCCGCATCATTGAAGCAGAGAATGGAATTGACCAGCGTGGCAGCCAGGTTGCTTCCCCCTTTCCTACCCTCAACAATCAGTTTAGGTATTTCACGGAACGGCTTGACCATGTGCTTGCTTTCACGCACATGGACGAAGCCGACAGGGGCCGCGACGATGCCGGCAGGCCTGGCTTTCCCCTGCCGGATCAATGCGCAAAGTTCCATCAATGCAGTGGGTGCATTCCCGAACACATAGAGCGCATCGGGATGCTCCTCCACGGCCAGCCGTATGCCGGCCTGGGTACGCGTGATACCCTGTTGGGACGCCATTTCGATGACGCGAGGATCGTTCAGGTAGCATTTTACCTCGACGCCCAGACGCTGTAGGGCGCCCTTGCGGATGCCAGCCGCAGCCATCGTCACGTCGGTCACGATGGTCTTGATCCGGCCTTCCGCAAAGCCTGCGTAAAGCGTCTCGACGGCCCCGTCATCTACAAGCAGGATGTTTTCCATGTCAAAATCGGCCGTCGTATGGATGGCATGCAGCAAAGGCCATTTACGGCCCAGCGGGATATCGGGATGGCGCAATTCCTTCTCAATGGTGCGGAAACTCTCGATCATGATCTCCTGCCCCACGCCTTTCGCCCCCTCGTCACGGCCTTCGCGATAATAGCCGCGCGGAGTAATGAACTTCCCTTCAAAAGAATAGGACTGAGAGTTGCCGATGATGACCACCGTGAACATATCCACCTGTTCCGGATCGAAGGCCCCCAGCGTGGTCAGCGTCACCTGCTGGTCTTCCCTCCCCGCCTGACGGACGAAACCTACCGGAGTAGCAGGATCGCGATGCTGGAGAAAGATCTCCTGCAGGCGATAGAGCTGCCAGTAACGCCCGTGGCTCTTGGGGTTGTAGACCGCCGTTACGAAATCGGCCACTGCGGCGGCGCGGATGCGCCGCTCGATCTTCTCCCAGGGCGTCATCAGGTCGGACAAGGAAATGATGCACAGGTCGTGACCGATGGGAGCCCCGAGGAGCGAAGCAGCTTTCTGGAAAGCGCTGATGCCCGGCAGCACTTCGATCTCCACGTCGCTGCCACGCTCGCGTTTCATTTCCCAGATCAGGGGTGCCATGCCATAAATCCCTGCATCACCGGAACTTACCACACAGACGGTCTTGCCTTGTCCTGCTCGCTCAAAAGCCTCCTCCGCCCGCTCACGCTCCTTCTTCATCCCCGTATCCACGCACTCGGCATGTGGCGAAACATACGGCTCCACGAACTGGAAATAATACTTGTACCCGATGATGACATCGGACTGCCGGACGGCCTCCAGCACGGCAGGCGTCACATCCTCCGCACTCCCCGGCCCGATTCCGGCCACAAAAATCTTCGCATGATCCATATTTACAAAGATAATCAATTTTCCGCCAAGGTCATCGTCACGACGGAAGCCGGTGGCATCATTTCCACATCAAAGTCCGACGACACACAGAAGTTCCGCCACGGCTGTCGCAAGGCCAGTCCGGGCAGCGATACATTGCTCGGCAGTGTCGTTGTACACTCTGACGGCCATCAGATAATCCAGCAAAGAAATATCTCCCTGCAGGTAAGCCGTGCGCCGGCCTTCCAGGATGGAAGCTGCGTCTTCCAGCATCGTGGCGGAACATTCTTCTGCCACGCGAACGGCCGACAGCCAGGACACATACGCCTGCCGGACCTCAGAAACAATCTGCTGCTGAGCCGCCTCATAGGCCGCATCCGCCTGCTGAACGGAACGTTCGGCAGCCAGCCGTTCACCCCGGTTGAGCCTGGAAAATTTCAGCGGTACGGCAATTCCTACTGAAAGTCCGTGGTACTGCGGAGCCGGAGCGATTTCATTGCGGACTTCTGTGTTATACGAATACCCGGCGTTCAGTTCGATTTCTGGCGCTCGCGAAGCCTTGACCAGAGCCAGGTTGCGTGCTGAGAGGGTACGGGACAATTCGGCGGCGCGGAGGTCTGCACGATGATCCAGAGCCATTTCCACAAGTTCTTGTCCAGAATAGCCCGGCAGTCCTAACTCCAGCTCATTATCGGGTATTTCTGAAAACGGGAGACCTCCGGTAAATAGCGTTAGCGTATTCAGGGCATTGGCGTAATCAGCTTCTGCAGAAAGATACGCTGCCCGCAACGCACGCGCTTCTATGCGCGATTGGCGGGCATCGACCGGACTGCCGTCGCCCAAGACAGCCTTGAGACTGTCCGATGCCGCCACCTGTTCCATACCTTCCCAGGAAGACCGCCTGAGTTCCACAAGGGAACGCGTTTCCTGCGCACGGATCCATGCCAGCGTGGCCTCCGCCTTGAGGTTGCGGAACCAGTCGCTCAATGCGGCACGTGTGATTTCTTCTTCACTTCTGGCCACATTGATGCGTGCCCGGCGGATATTGCCGAGGCTGAAAGCATAGGACAGGCCAGCGTCTACCGATTGTCCCATCTGCAGGGACCAGTCCTGATTGTTGCCGTATTCGACAGACAGAGAAGGATCGTTGAACACGCGGGCAGCCGCTGTATTGGCCTCAGCGATATCAACGTTATAACGTTCAGCAAGGTATGCGGCGTTGTGCTGTTCTACGGCCCTCATATATTCGCTGAAATCCTGGGCGGCCAGAGAGGGGCTTAACAGGAGGACTATGTATAAACTAACTATCTTCTTCATCTTGCTTGATGGGTTTTTGCTCCTGGCGTCGTTCCATCTGATAATAGAGCGTCGGCAGGATATATAGGGTGATAACGGTCGAAAACAGCAAACCATAGACGATAACCGTAGCCAGCGGACGCTGGACATCGGAACCGATACCGGTAGCCAGCGATGCCGGCAGCAGACCAAGGATGGCTACCGTGGCTGTCATCAGGACAGGACGGAGCCTGTGGGAAGCGCCTTCGATGACGGCTTCTCGAAGCGGCGTGCCCCGCAGGCGCAGATGGTTGATATGCGAAATCATGATCACGCCGTTCTGAATGGTCAGGCCGAAGAGGGCGATGAAACCGACGGCCGAAGAAACGTTAAATGTCATTCCCCGGACATTCAGCGCCAGGAGTCCTCCGAAAAGTGCCAGCGGCAACAACACGATGAGCAATCCTGCCTGTCGGAAATTTCGGAACGCCCCGTACAACAGAATGAACATGATGGCCAGTACGAAAGGAATGACAATGGCCAGCCGGGTATAGGCCCGGCGCTGGTTCTCGAACTGGCCGTCCCATTTTAGTGAATGTCTTGTATGGTCGTATTGCACGCTGCTCTGAATCAGATCGTCAGCCTCTTTCAAAAAGGTAGACAGATCTTTTCCTCGGAGATTGACTCGGACCGTCAGTTGCCTTTTGCCCATTTCCCGGCTGATGAAGCTGGCGCCCAGACGCGTATTTACATCTGCGACGGCCGAGAGCGGGATGCGGGCGCCCGACGCCGTAGTCAGGGTCAGTGCGGCAATCTTTTCGGGAGTGTCACGGACATCCTCACGAAAACGGCAAATGACATCATACATGCGGTCGCCAATATAGACTTGAGAAACGGCGCGTCCGCCGATGGCTGTTTCAACGAGTTGGGCAATATCTGAAATGTTGACCCCATAATAGGCGGCCTTTTCGCGGTCTGCCGTAATCTGGAGTTGCGGCAACGGAGGTTCTTGATCGATGATGACATCGGCTGCACCGGGAATGCCAGCGATAATGCGCTCGACTTCTTCGGCGATGCGACGGTCTTCGGCAAGGTCGTCTCCGTAAATTTTGATGGCCAGGTCGCTGTGGGAGCCTGCAATCTGGTCCATCACCATATCAATAATAGGCTGGGAAAAGCCAACCTTATAGCCAGGCATCAGGGCAATGGTGTCGGCCATCTGGACGATAAGATCCTCCTTGCTCTTGCCCCATTTCCACTGCGAATAGGGCTTCAGGCCAATGCAGACCTCGATATGAGAGGAAGTGAATGCTTCGGCCCCCTCGTCATCTCGTCCGACCTGGGTCATCACGTAAGTCACCTCATCGAACGCCTTCATCTTGTTCCTGAAAGCATTGGCCATTTCTTTGGACTTCTCCAACGAAATGCCCGGCGGTGTCTGGACCTGGATCCATATGCCACCCTCATCCAGGTTGGGGAGGAAGTCCTTGCCTACGGTAATGATCATTACGGTCACGGCAATAAGCACGACGGCGATGCCCGCATATATTTTCCGGGGAGCACCAAGCAACGAATGCGTATGCTGCCGATAGGCTGTATTCATGCGGGCAAGCACCTTGTTGTGATATACTTTCTGGGGCTTCCGATAGATGGCATAGGCCAGTCCCGGGATCAGAAGCAACGCCACGGAAAGCGCGCCAATCAGCGCATAGCCCACTGTAAAGGCCATCGGTGTGAAAAGTTTTTTCTCAATGCGCTCGAATGCGAACAAGGGCATATATGCCACTATGATGATGAGCGTGGCAAAGAAAATCGGTTTGGCGACTTCCAGGACGCGATGCAGCGTATTTTTTTCGGAAAGAGGTTGGGACGGATCCTCCTCACGCATCTTCAAAACGGTCTCGGTCATCACGATCGCCCCGTCTACCAGAATGCCGAAATCGATGGCCCCCAGGCTGAGCAGGTTGGCCGGAATGCCGGTCAAGTGCATCAGGATAAAGGCTATCAGCAGTGAGATGGGGATAGTGGCGGCAACGATAAGCGCGCTCTTCGGGCTTCCCAGGAAAATAAGAAGGATGCCGATAACCAGGAGCATGCCGAAGAACAAGGTGTGTTCCACCGTACTGAGGGTCGTACCCACCAGATTCGTACGGTCCATGAAAGTGCGGATCTCGACACCTTCCGGAAGATCCTCGCGGTTCAGCTCATCCACGACCTTATGGACCTTTCCCAGCACCTGGGAGGGATTCTGGTAGCGAAGCATCTGCACAATTCCCTCCACTCCGTCATCGAAAGCTATCTCATCGTCGACGTAGCCCAGAATGCCTTTGCGTTCCAGATTGCCGTATTTCAGTTCTCCCAGGTCGCGGAGGAAAACCGGAATCCCTTCCTCGTTCTTGACCACGATGTCTCCCAGGCCTTCCAGATTCCTGACCAGGCCCACACCCCGCACGACATAACTGACGTCTCCCATGTTGATCACGCTGCCGCCCGCATTGGCATTGTTGTTCTGCAGGGCCTCCTCGACATCCGAAATCGACAGGTCGTACGCCAGCAAGCGCCCGGGATCGAGTTCCAGCTGGTACTGCGTCGTCAGGCCCCCATAGTTGCTGACAGCCGCCACTCCCTGGATCCGTTGCAATGCCGGAATCACAATCCATTGATTGATCTCGGTCAACTCCCGGAGGGACTTTCCTTCCCCCACCAGCACATAACGGTAGATCTCTCCCGTCGGAGAAGTAAGCGGATTGAGTTCAGGTACGGCACCGTAAGGAAGGTCAACGTCTCCAATGCACTCGCGGACTCGCTGCCGTGCCCAATAATCTTCTGTCCCGTCCTGAAAGACCAGCACAATGATAGACAGGCCAAAAGCGTTCTTGCTCCGCATCATGTCAAGCGACGGAATACCGTTGAGCGCACGTTCCAGCGGAATGGTAATCTGCTGCTCCACCTCCTCGGCAGCCAGCCCCGGAACCTGGGTCACCACCTGCACTGTCACGTCGGCGATATCCGGATAGGCATCAATGGACAGCCGCGTCCAGGAGTAAATGCCAAACAGCGACACCACGAGGAAGATCACGGCAATAAGCCCCCTGCGTTTGAGGGCATAGTTGATCAGGCGTTCCATCTCTTTACTTACTCAGATAAATACCGCCGTCCGCAATAATGGTTTCACCGGCAGAAAGCCCGGACAGCACCCTCTGAAGCCCTTGTTCAAGACTCTCAACCTGCACGGGGACTCTCTTGAAATGTCCGGGAGCATCCTGGACATACACGAATTTCGCATCCCTGCCCTGAAAAACAGCGGAAGCAGGAACGGCCAGCACTTGTACCGCCTGACGGGCAAAGACGGCCGTCACGAACATCCCGGGTTTGAGCAGTTTTTGCCCGTTTTCGCACTCGATGACCACCGGCAAAGTACGTGTCCTTTCGTCGAGAATCTCTCCCACATAGAAGATTTGCCCCTCAACCTGATGCTCTGCATCGATTTCAACCGTCACTGTCTGTCCCGGAGCCAATCCCGTGGCCTGAGAAGCCTTCACATTGGCCGTCACCCAGACCCTGGACAGGTCGGCCACGGTCATGGGAGATTCCTCTTCCTCGCTGAGAAAGGCGCCGATAACCAGGTCATTGCGGACGACACGTCCTGAAATCGGGGAAACGACACGAAGGGGTTCTCCGACCTGGACGGAAGCGGGGTCCACATTGAACAAAGCCAGGCTGCGGCGGGCGAGTTCACAGGCATTCTCCGCATTCCTAGCTTCGGCGCAGACTTCTTCCCATTCGCGGTCGGAAAGCATTCCAGACCGATGGAGGGTCTCTTTTCTCTGCCGGTTGGCAGCAGCAAGGTCGGCGGCGCTCTTACTTTCCTGATAGGTCTTCACCGCTTCCATATAGTCAGATGAATTGACTTCAAAAAGAGCCTGTCCCCGCCGGACCGGATCACCCAGCCGGACAAAAGCACGCACTACCCGGCCACCGAAAGGCAGACCGATTTCTGCGACACTTCCTGACTTGAAGTCAACCGAAGCTGTTGTTTTAAGCTGTATGTCTATGGTTTGCGGCGCGGTCACGGCCAGTTTCAATTTGGCCGAGAGCGGGGATCCCGGGGTAATGCTGACCCCGTTTTCGTCCGAGGAGAAGCCCGGACCGGGAACAGTGGCACTCTCTGCACCTTGACGCGTGCCACATCCCATAAGTGCCGATGCCAGCAGCACCAGCGCAAATATTTTGTTTTTCATTGAAAACCTCTTACTTGTTTGACAATGGAAGAACGGACCGCAATGCGGCTTGGGGGTGTCAGACAAGTGCAGGGGGGCCACGAAGGACGATGTGCCAGAAAGATGAGATTCCCGAAGTGGAAGCCGGCTCCGTCTGTACGGTTTCCATCATCATGCCCTGTGGTGCCAGGTCACATACGGGAATCACGTCTTCAGTGAATGAGGACTGGTCCACAGCTTGGATCAGAAGTAGTTCCGCAGAAGTGTGAGCGGCTTCGACAGGAGCGGAGCGATGGGACGAACCGGAGATGTGGGAATGGAAAACCCAATACCCGGAGCCGCTGTGTCCATGCCAGAACATCGTGGAATTGACATAGCTGAAGAGGAAAATGACCATGCAAAGCACTGTCATTCCACTTTTTGCAAACTGATTATCCCGGGTTCTTCTCATCATAACTCACTGCAAAGATAATCTTTCCCTTTTATTAGTAATCGTCAAATCGAAAAAAAGCCCCGCGACTGGCAGAATCGCGGGGCCAACACACACTATAAACTGAAAAAATACTACTCCGGATTCTTGGAGTGGTAGTAATCAAGCGGTTCGCCGTTGATGGCGTCGCGGGTGTGGTCCATCCAGACCTGGCGGATGGACGGCAGTTCAAGCAGACCCTTCTCGATCATCGTGGAATTGTTGCAGGTGAAACCGGAACCGGTGGCACCGAAGAAGATCTTCCAGCTGCAATCTTCCACCTCGCCCTCGTCGTTGGCCTCGGCCAGCAGGTCGGCAAAGGTGTAGCTCTTGCCTTCGAATTTCTCGGGCAGGTCGTCACCGGCCATGTCATTGTGGCCGTGGTCGCCGTCGATGGACATCAGCGGGTGCAGATACAATTTCTTGTTGCCCGTGTTGAGCCCTGCTTCGGCCATGCGCGCATACACATGCGGCTTGAAGTTTTCCATCATGTCGACGGTACCCACGAAATAGTGCGGGTTGATGGCCTGTAGTGCCTCTTCCAACTGGACGTAGCGGACATTGGCCTTGTAGGTATCGTACTCATCCGGATTACCGTGGCCCATGAAGGCAACCAGGTCGTTGGACGCCTGGCTCTTGTAGAGATTGTCGAGGGCGCGGGCGACGTTCGGAACGTCTTTGTCGGGATCCTGCAGGAGGGGAACGCCAAGTTTCAGGCTGACCGTCGAAAGATAGTCGTCATCGAGGTCGCCGTTCGCGTTGTTGGCGAAGTCCTTGATGTAGTTGATCACGCGGCCGTACTCCTCGCCCGGGATCACCTGCAGCGACTGGGTGACGATCTCACTGTACATGACCCCCTTCTGGGCAAAGGCGGTGTACCAGAACGGCGGTGCATAGTAATTGCGCACCTCGGCGCCGTCGGCGGCGTTCTCGCCGGCAGCCGCACGGTTGATGCAGATGGCGGAAGAGAAGGAAAGGAACACGTCATAGCCCGGAAAAGCTTGTTTGTAAGCATTTACCGTGGCGTCGAACGTGTCGAAAGCCTGCTGCCAGGTCGAGCCGAAGGCGACCAGCAGGATGACCTTGTTGTTTTTCTTTTGAGACTTGACCGTCTCATTCACTGCACGCTGGTAAGCGTTGTAGTTGTACTGCTCGTTGTTGATCGGGTCGCAGGAGGCGAATCCGAATACGAACCCCACCAGCAGGGCGAGCGTCAAAAGTTTAGTTTTCTTCATATTGCTTTGAATTGTAGTTGTTATTGATGGTTGAATCAAATTTGTCAGATACTTTCTTGCCGTGATTGAAACGGATGGTCAGGCCCAGGAACACCGTTGTTCCGGGCGTGGTCGTGCCCAGGTGCAGGCCGTGGGGCGTGCGGTCCACATAGTTGAAAATGTTGTCCACGCCGGCCTCGATACGCCAGATCCATTGTTTGGAATGACCCAGGTCGTGACCGGTCGTGATGCGCCAGATCTGGTATCCTTTGCCATTGCCGTCGTCCTGATAGAAGCGGGTCGAAGACATGCGGCCGTAGAGGCCGGCGCTCAACCGGTAGTCCGGCGAGAAACGGTGGTTCCACGTAACGAAGAGATTGCCCTTGTGGTGCGCGGTTCCGTCGATCGTGACCTGCCGCATCCGGTCGTGCTCGGCGTCGTACTGGTTCGCTTCCGTATCGAGCCAGCTGTAACCCAGGCCGAAGGCCCATTCACGAAGGTTGAAGCGGACATTCAGGTCCACGCCAAAGGTCTTGGCATCGTCCACGTTCTGGTACTGGCGTGTTTTGACCGGGTCGTAGGTAATGATGTACTCCGCGGGGGCCTCATAGTTGGGGATGGTTACCAGCGTGATCATGTCCCTGACGTGATTGTAATAACCCGTAACGTTGACGGTCAGGCCGTTCAGGATGTATTCCCCACCCAACGAATAGTAATTGCTGGTCTGCGGACGCAATCCCAGGTTGCCCAGGTAGAGGTAGGTCCCGCTCATCTGCTTGACATAGCGGTAGTGGAGTTCCTTGGGTGTCGGGGTCTTGAAGCCCTGGCTCCAGGTAGCCCGGATGCGCCAGGGAAGGCCAAGCGACAACATGGCGGACACTTTGGGCGAAACATTCACGCCAAACTGGCCATTCCAGGTCAGGCGCGCGCCGGCTGCCAGCTGGATGCGGTTCCGTCCCAAATCGTGCTGCCATTCATCCTGGGCATAGAGGGCTGCCGTCCAGTCGCTGACGCGCCCTCCCTCCACGCGTGTGGGAGCATACAGCCAGTCGTAGCGATACTCGATGCCGGTGTTAAGCCGGTTTTCGGCGGGCAGCGAGAAAACGCCTTTCAGGTTGGCCATGGCCCGCTGCTGGTCGCTCTGCATTTCGGTCTGGTCAGGCAGATACGGATAATAGGGATAATAAATGGTCCCCTTGCTCTTTTCGTAGTCTTCCACCAGTGTCGTGGCCGTGAAATAATACATATAGGCGTGGCGGTTCCAGTCGAGGTCGAAGGTCACGATATCCGTGGCGTTCGGCCGCCATTTGGCGCCGGCTGAGGCCGAGGCATTGCGGTATTGCAGGTCGTAGGTATGAACGTCGAACTGGGCGTACTTGCCATTGGGGCGATAGATGCGTTTCCAATAGTAAGTGCCGCCTGCATAGAATTCCAGCTTGTCGGAGGCCGCGAAGGTGATCTGTTCGCCAACCTGGGCGTTGGTATGCCGGTTGACGGTCTTGTTCCGGGAATCGGTGACGGGCGGCTGCGTGCCCGTGGTGTGTTCCACGGAAGTGTTCTGCCAGCCGTCGGAGTGCTGCAACTGGAAATTGGTCAGCGAACTGAAGCGGCCGTATTTCAGGCCAATGGCATTGTGCTGCCGCAAGTCCTTATAGGACCCGACACGCGTGCCATCCTCGAGCAGCAGACCGTCCTTGCGTTGCTTGCGCGTGATGATGTTGATGACGCCTGCGATGGCGTCGCTGCCGTACAGGGCGGAGGAAGCGCCCTTGACGATTTCTATCTTTTCGATGTTCTGCGGATCGATCAGCGACAGGTCGTTTTCACCGCCCACGTCACCCTGGATGCGCTTGCCGTCGATCAGGATCAGGATATAGCTGTTGCCAAGGCCCCCGAGCTGCATATGCGAGCCCATGTCGTCTTCATTGAAGGCAAAGGCTGCGGTCAGGCCGCCCAGGATGTCTTCCAGCGAGCGGCCGGCATAATCCTGCAACATGCGGTTGGTGATGACCTCGGTCTGCACGGGTACGTCCTTGAGCAGATGCACGGTACCGGTGGCCGTGACAACGGTCTCCGGAATCGTGTCCTGCAGATACGATTGTGCCGTCAGCGTCTGGACAAGGCACAGGGCCAGTCCGATGAGAAAAATCTTTTTTGTCTTCATGTTTCCCCACGCTTGCTCCTGAGCGTGCGTTCATTCAAGGATTCTGGCAGGTCTTCTGGCTTTCCCCGGTCCGTCTCGCCTTCCCAAGCCTTGCAACGACGCTTTCAGACAAGCGGAGCGTTGCGCTCAGTGGCGATTGTGAGACGGACACCAAGGGGGATCACAGCTGCAGGTACAGCCCCGGTCTTCCACCGGGTTCCCTTGCATCGGCGCGGCTTCCGGCCGCCCGATTACCTAAATCATAGCAAAGGTATGAATTATTATGATATCCTATACCTAAGGGATATTGTTTTTTGAAACGGTTTCTATTTTATTCGTTTCACCGATATGCCTTTTTTGCTATCTTTGCACCGCTTTTCGGTGAGACAAGGACCGGCGGTCCGCGTCTTTAAAAGGGAATCCGGTGAAAAGCCGGAGCAGTGCCCGCTACTGTAAGATTCACCCGCAAGGGTTGCCAGGAAAGTCTTTGCCACTGTTTCCTCCGGGAAATGGGAAGGTTCCAGGAATCGAGTCAGGAAACCTGCCGGAATGTACGGTTAACAGAGTTCCCGGGCAAGGGCTCTTTAATGGGTTTATTTTTGTCACAATATGTTTAAGAGCTTTACTGGTTTTCATCTTGTGGATGCCATCCACAAGATGGGCGTAGAATTCAAGCAGCAGACACGCTGGCTGAAACACAAGTCTTTCTCCTTGTTGCTGGTCGCTGCTGTCACCATCACCTTGTTTCTGATTCCGGCCAGTGCCTTCGGCATCGAAGGGCTGACCATCGTCCAACAGCGCATCATCGCCGTATTCGCCTTCGCCACGCTGATGTGGATCCTCGAGCCTGTCCCGGCCTGGGCCACCTCCATCGCGATCATGACCCTGCTGCTCTTCTTTACCTCGGATTCCGGCGTCAAATGGATCTGCCAGCCGGACCAGGTCGGAGCCCTGCTCAGCTACAAAAGCATCATGGCCTGCTTCGCCGATCCGGTGATCATGCTCTTCCTGGGCGGCTTCGTGCTGGCCATCGCGGCCACCAAGACTGGCCTGGACGTCCATCTGGCCAAGATCCTGCTCAAGCCGTTCGGGCGGAAGAGCGAGATGGTGCTGCTGGGCTTCATGCTCATCACCGGCCTGTTCTCCATGTTCATCAGCAACACGGCCACGG
>JAEEGH010014334.1_pt1 | contig 17396 bp, 16 predicted proteins | sample 9134181 | NCBI WGS metagenome assembly JAEEGH01 (sample SAMN16246544, study PRJNA631951) | gut metagenome | biome: gut microbiome; feature: rumen; material: DP-attached | host: Bos | place: Iran: Karaj | collected 2018-10
AAATTGTGATGTTCTATTTTTAAAGATTCGCCTTCTTTTCTAACTATAATTGAATCGTTGGAAGGCAGATATGAAAGACAATCTGTGTATTGAATATTAGAAATGATCATTGCTCCAACATTTGTGGTATCTTTTGGTTTTACATCTTGTGCAAATATGGCTACAAACGTTTCGTCAGATTTTACCGTGGCAGAACGCGGGTTTTCGGTATTGTCGTCTTGCCACGAAATAAATTCGCATCCGTTATTGGCTTTTGCTTCAATGGAAATCACCGTTCCTTCAGTATAAGTGCCGCCTCCAGAAACGGTTCCCCATTCGTTATTATTACTTACTACGGTAACGGTGAACTCTTTTTTGCATGAAACAAACAGCATAATGCATGCAAAACAAAATAGAACTAATCGGAGAATATTCTTTTTCATTTTTTTCTATAATAGTAAATGTTAATAATTCATATTACTTTTTGCTTTAAAGTGTATTTTTCAAGTTGCAAAGATAAACAAAAAAAATATTACATGCGGAATATTTTTCATTTTTTTTACTTACCTAAATTCAACAAATAAATGCAAATTATCATAAACAAGAATAGAATTTTTATCAAGCAAGGGAATGCAAATACTTTCCATACACTTGAAAGAAAAAACAAAAAACTATTGCCATTATGGCAATAGTTTTTTTTTATGGAAAATGTTTTAACTTATTTTTGACCAATAAGTCTTATTTTCTGATTATTTTTTTAGTTTGTTGCGTATCATCCGACAAGGTGTATCGCAACAAATACAGGCCTTTGGCGTATGGAGATACATCCAAAGTGACAATAGATTCATTTGTTTTTTTCTCTATCAGCAATTTACCGAAAATATCAAATAATTCTATTTGTTTAATATTCAAATTATTTGATTTAATCTCTATCATTCCCTTGGTCGGGTTGGGATGGAGTTGGATGGTAACATCCGTTTTGTTATGCTCTTTGATGCCTACGCCGGAACCTAATGAAAAACAATCCGCAGTGTCGGCATCCAAATCAAAACCGGAATAATAAACATTGTCATTGCTGTCGCTGTAGCACAACAGGAAAGTCGGTGCGGGGCAGGCACCTATGTGTTCCGGAGCGGATTGGAACCCGCTGATGCTGCCTATGCCTTCTATCCATATTTTCGGCAACTCTTTGTTGTCGGTTTTTTCTGTCAGCAAGATGCGTCTATACGAGCGGTCGTTGACATTGATGACGGAGTCGGAATTGTCAAAATGATAATAAATATTGAAATAATCGGTATAGATGCTTATGCTGTCCTTTCTTGTTATATGCGTTTCCGTGATGCCTTCCGATTCCCATTTGTAGCAGGTGATAGTAAGCCCGACTTCCAAAGAAAAATCATAAAACAACAGTTCGGTGTCGTTGGCTGTTTGGAATATCAGGTCTCCTTGGGTATTATAAACGTTTATGCCGTCGGGTACGGCAAAATAGACTCTTTTGTTCAAAGTGTCGTTGCGAAATGCACAGCAATATTCCGCTTGCTCTTCATTAAATTCAAATGCTTCTTTTTCCTGCTGCTGATATACCTTTATGTATTCCCGTCCGTTCAGCAGGGTGTCACCGACGGCTTTGTATTTGGTGTTGTTGACCGACCAAAGTCCGCCTGCTTCAAAAGGAGTGTAGGACTGTGCCGCTATGGTGGCACTTGCCATAATAAATACCGCTAAAAGTGTAAGTTTGTAATTCATAATATTAAGTTTTAATTTAACGCGACAAAGATATATAAAATAATATATAATAGATGGATGAGAATTAAAAAAAGTTATTAACAATGTTTGTTAATAACTTTGTTCATTAATGGAATGGGATTGTATTTATTTATAATTCAAATAAATATATCTAATTATTTTATGTTTAAACTGTTTTTTCTACATTCCAGACGAAGGCTCTCACGCCGATTTCTTTGTTGCGGTTGTCCAATTTTTTTACGGCATCGAGCAATTCGTCCACTTGTTCGTCGTTGACAACGGTGATAACGGCGGAGTTCATTTCCGGCCAGGTGTGTGTGCCTTGCCGTGGTTCTCCGTCGGTGCTGCCCCTGCCTTGTACGTCTTCCCAAAAGGTGTAGCCTCTGATATGTAGGCGGTCAAGCATATAATATACGCGTTCTGTATTGGCTTGGTTGAATATAATGAATACTGCTTTCATGAGTTTACTGATTATTATTGTTGCTTGTTGTATTGTCTTCTGCGGGTAACTGTGTGTCCATAAATACAAATTTGGATTGTATTTCCTTGGTTTTGTCTCTTTCGCCTTTTTTGCTGGTGATGGCGTACAATACAGGCACCACTATCAAGGTAACAATCGTGGATACCATCAATCCGCCGATAACCACTATACCCATCGGCACCCACATTTCCGAACCTTCGCCACGGCTCAATGCCATCGGCAACATACCGAGCATGGTGGTGAATGCGGTCATCAGCACAGGACGCAGACGCGATTCTCCGGAAAGGGCGATGGCTTCGTTCAATTCGTAACCCCTGTCACGCATCAAATTGATATAGTCCACCAATACGATACCGTTTTTCACCACTATACCCACCAGCATAATCACACCCAAGGCACCTATCATGTCCAAAGAGGTATGGGTGACCAACAGAGCCAATATCACACCGGTGATGGCGTAGGGCACTGCCATCATGATAATGGCAGGTTTGGAGAAGGATTCAAACTGCGATGCCATCACGATATATACCAAAAGTATGATCAAAGCTAAAAGCAAACCGATGTTGCCGAAGGTTTCCTGCTGGTCTTCGTAGCTGCCGCCCAAACGGATGGAGCAACCGGCAGGGATGTCCACATCTTGCAGGCAGGTTTCAATGTCGGCTGCCAATTCACCCAAAGATTTTTCATACGGGGTTACTTTTACCGCCACCTCACGCTGACGGGATTTTCTGTCTATGGTAGGAGGTGCCCAATATTCTTCCAGACGGGCTATCTCGTTTAGTTTTATCAAGCCTGTTGCGGTGGGAATGGTGAGGTTTTCCACCAGAGTGAGCGAGTTTCTGTTTTCTTCTTTCAGTCGTACCACTATGTCGTATTCGTCACCGTCTTCTTTCAAATATCCTGCTGTCATGCCGTTGACACGGTTGCGGAGATAGGTGGAAATGGTTGCCGAATTCAAGCCGTGTCGGGCGGCTTTTTCTTTGTCCACAACAACCTTCAGTTCCGAACGGTCTTTGTCTCTGGAGACGGTGATGTCGCGGGCGTCGGTGACTTCGTTGCGGATTTTTTGTTTGATGGTTTCGGCCAAAAGATTGGTTTTGTCAAAGTCGTAACCGTAAATTTCCACATCCACACTGGAGTTGCCACCCGGTCCGCCTCCGGAAGATACGGCAGCGGTGTAGTCGATAATTTCCGGATATTGTGCCATTTCATTACGCAAAACCTCGGCAATCTCAAATATGCTGCGTTCACGTTCGTATTTTTTGTTGCAGCGGATGGTCATGCTTATCTTGTTGTTGGTAGTGGAGGAGAACAAGGCGGAAATACCGGCATTGTCGTTGGAGCCCGCCGAGGTGGATATCAAGCGGATTTCAGGTACCAGCTCTACAAAACGTTTTTCCAATGTACGGGCGGTCTTCAAGGTTTCTTCTATACGGGTTCCTCTTTGCAATTCCACCGTTACCGACAGTCTTCCGTTGTCGTTTTTCTGCATAAAATCGGTACCGATAGCCCCTGTAAACACCGGTATAAGCGATGCGAAGAATATGGCTGTCGCCACTGTCAGCGTAATGGCTTTGTGTTGCAGGCAGGCTCGCAAAGCGTTGGCATAGAAATGGTCCACTTTGTTGAGGATTTTCACCACATGGCGGTCGTACCAACTTTCTTTTTGTCCGGCTTCCACCACCACGCCGTCTTTGTTGACACGGCTTTTGCGTGGTCTTAACAGTTTGGAGCAAAGCATAGGGGTGAGTGATATGGCCACCGTGGTGGAGGTGCATACCACTATGGTGATAATCCATCCTAATTCCTTGAACATAACACCCGCCATGCCCGACAAAGTGGTTAAGGGGATAAATACCACCACTATTACCAGTGTGGTGGCGATAACGGATATCCATACTTCGTTGGTGGCATAAATGGCAGCTTCTCTCGGAGAAGAACCTCGTTCTATATGCTTGGTGATGTTCTCCAATACCACTATGGCATCGTCCACCACCATACCGATGGCGATACTCAAAGAACACAAGGAAACGATGTTCAAAGAGCTGTCCACCACTCTCAAATAGATGAATGACACTATCAATGCAATAGGGATGGTGATGCCGATGATAAAGGTGGCTCTCCATCGTCCTAAGAAGAACAATACCACCAATACCACAAACAACAAGGCATACATGACCGAAGATTCCAAAGAACGAATGGAATTTTCTATGTTTTCCGAAGAATCGTAGATGACATCTATATTGATATCGGATGGTAGGGTCTTTTTGATTTTTTGCAGTTCTTTTTGTACGTCTTTGCAAATTTGTACGGTATTGGCACCGGTTTGTTTGGTGATAATCAAACGTACACCTTCTTCTCCGTTGATTTTTTCGTCCAAACTTAAGTCTTTAATGGTGTCTTTTACCGTGGCGATGTCACGGACAAATACTTGCTTTCCGTCGGCAGTGGTGGTGATGGGAATAGCCTTGATTTCATCACTTTCTACATATTCGCTGCGAACTTGCAGTTGGTATTGCTCTTTGTCCATTTTCACCGTACCGGAGGAAAGATTGAGGTTGTTGGTGGAAATGGCGGAGCCGACGGTTTCCAAAGGAATTTTGTAGGCATCTAATTTTTCTTGGTCGATGTCCACATAGATATATCTTTCCGGTTCACCCGAAAGCGATATGTTACCGATTCCGTTCACCTTGTTCAGCATAGGCACCACTTCGTCGTTCAATATCTTTTCCAATCCGGCATAACTTTCTTTGGCCGTAATGGCATATTGGACAATAGGCATAGCGGACGAACTGAACTTAAAGATAAAAGGATTGGAGCAGCCGCTGGGCAGATTGTCTTTGGTCATATCCACAAACGACCGCACATCGTTGATTACTTCGTCCATATCGGTGCCCCATTCCAATTCCAAAGTGACAACAGATATATTGTCTTGGGATTTGGAGGTCATTTCTTTTAATCCGTCCACCGAATTCAAACTGTTTTCCAATATTTTGGTCACATTGGTTTCTATTTCGCTCGCGTTGGCACCCGGGTAGGTGGTCATTACGGAGATATAAGGGGGCTCCATTTCAGGAAACTGGTCAATAGGCAATTGTGTATAGCAATAAATACCTATTATCACAACAGCCATAAATATCAAGACCGTTGAAATGGGTTTGTTAATCGCTGTTTTGTAAATACTCATATTCTATAATGCTTAAAGTATCTTGTTATTATTCTTTGTTTTCTTTGGAAGGGGAGGTAACCGATTTTACTTTCACGCCGTCCACCAAACGGTCTTGGCCGGTAACTACCAATTCCATGCCTTCTTCTAATTCGTCACTGATAATTTCCACCTTTTCGTCAAAACGTTGTCCGAGGGTAACGCCGATACGTTTGGCAGTTCCATTGTCGTTGACAAAGACATAGCGTTCGTTGGAGCCTATCAACTTAAGCACGGCGGAGTAGGGTGCCAAAATGGTTTGTGCTTTGCCCAATGCCAATGTGGAGGTAACGTACATACCCGGACGAAGCATCTCCTTGCCGTTGGGTATTTTCACCTTCACTTGGAAAGTGTGGGTGTTGGCGTCAATGGTGGGATAGACTATCTCTATATTGCCGCTGAAAGTCTGGTCGGGATATATCTCCGATTTGATTTCCAATGCCATGCCTTTTTGCACTTGCGGATAATAGATTTCAGGTATGTTGATGAAAGTTTTAAGTTGGTGTATTTGTGTGAGCGTTAAAATAGGCGCTCCTGTGTACATTTCGCCGTTTTCAAAGTTTTTGGCGGAAATAATACCTGAAAATTGTGCTTTTACATAGGTGTTTGCCTCCAAAAATTCGGCATTTTCTTTCAATTGGTCATATTGTGCTTTGAGTTGGTCGTAGCTTTGTTGCGAAGCACTTCCGGAGGCTTTCAGGGCACTTACACGATCCAATTCCGTCTTCACTGATGCCAAATTGATTTTGGCGGTATTGTATTGTGTTTGCTCCATGCGTATGAGTTGTTGTCCGGTGCTGACGCGGGAACCCACTTCTACAAATATTTTTTCTATATGTCCCGTAAGAGAAGGTGATATGTTCATTTGTTCATATCCTTGCAAAACACCCGAAAACGATAGCAGACGGGTGATGGTGTCTTGCTTAAGGGTGATGGTTTCCACGTTTTCTGTTTTTTCTTCTTTAACGGAATTTGTCGTTTCCGGTTGGCAGGCATACAATGTGCATGCTGCAATGACAACTACGGATAATTGAAATATCTTTTTCATGTATTTTGTTTTATATATGTTACTGATTTAATAGATTTTCTAATTCTGTTTGAGCACTTAATAAGTTGATAGTGGCTTGTATATAATTGGTTTGTGCAGTAATGAGCGATGTGCTGGCCTGGGTGAGTTCCATCGCCGATGATGCACCGTGTTCAAATTTTCTGCCGATACTTTCAAACACCCTTCTGGAAACATCTATATTGTCTCGCTGGGTGTTGTAGTCTTCCAAGGCTGAACGGAGATTGTATTTCAGCTGGCGTTCCTGTATACGAAGCCCGTCTTCCGCATCTTGAAACGAATTCAATTGTTTTTGATAGTCCAAGCGGGAAGCTTTGATTTGCATGGCATACATGGCCGAAGAAAAAATAGGTATTTTTACCGACAAGCCTACCATATTGGGCGGTGTCATATTAAAACCTTGGTCTTTGCCGAAATAGGTCTTTGCGGAATATTGATAGTAGGCACTAATGGTCGGCAAAACCCCCATGGTAGTGAGGGTGACTTGTTTTTTGCTCAATTCGGTGCTTTTTGCCAATAATTGATAGTTATAATTGTTATTCAAATTAAAAGGTTGTTCAAGTAAATTCTCACATGCTTGGTTGTCTATCAAGGTGGAGATGTCGTCTGTGAGGGTTATTTCCGCATTGACATCCAAGCCCATTTGCAAACGCATGGAATTGTATAGCATCTCCAGAGAACGTCCGGAAGCGTTGATGCTGTTTTGCATGGAGGCGACTTGTATGGCCAATTGGTCCACGTCGGTTTGCTCCAAGGCTCCCGCCAAATAAGAATTCTCGGTGATGGTATATAAATTCTTTAAATTGTTCAAGCTGGAATCCAACAACGACATGGTTTGTTCCATAGCCAATATGGAGGTGTACAGTATCCTCACCTGCGAGCGGATAGCCAGGTCGTTTTGGTTGGTGGAAATTTGTGCCATTTGCAAGGCTATTTTGCTCACCACAGCACTCACTATTTGCGTTCCCGACAATGCAAGGGCAGCTGTAAGACCGACGGTTCCCGACGGGTTCATGGGAATTTCCATGCCGTTCATCGATAATTTGTAGCCGCAGTAGTTGGAATAATCCAAAGAGGCGTTTATCTGTGGCAACATGGTGGCAATGCTCTGCCAACGGTTGGCTTCGGCTTTTTTTACATCCAAAGAGGCATTGAGCATGCTTCGGTTATGGTCTATCGCATATTGCTCGGCTTCTTTTACGGAAAATGAATGTTGATTGTTAGAGGCATTTTGGGCATTGCCGATACTGACGGAACAAGCCCACACTGCTATGAGGCATAAAACTTTTGCCATTCTATTTTTTGTATAATTCATTCTTTTTATATATTATGTATGTGTTGATATCTTGAATAATTGTTTCTCCTTCTTGGGCAATGACTTCGTTGAGGATGTCTATTCCTTTGGGTGTACACATGCCTTTAATCCATATCACGATGGATGTGTAAAACACATCTTCTGCCGAATAATCCTGCATGACAATGGTGTCGATGGTTTCTTTGTGCGACATGGTGAGTATGGCGGCCATCAGTTGGGCGTTCAACTGCGTGTTGAACAGACCTTCTTTTTGACCTTGTAGAATAATCTCCTGCACTTTGTCCCGCATCTGCAAATGATGTTTTTCCATCAGTTGCAGGTAAATGTCAGGGTGGTATTTTTTTACTTCCCGTAAAAAACGGTTGAGTTTGTTCATCTCTTGGTTGAGTTTTACACTGCTGACAGGCAATATCATATAAATGGCGTTGGATTGCATTTGTGAGTGATATTGGTCAAACAAGGCTATCTGCTGTTGCAAGATGTACTTGAAACAAGAGGTGATGATTTCTTCTTTGCTGTCAAAAAGGGTGTAAAGGGTTCTTTTGGACATGACTAACAAGCGTGCCAATTCATCAGTGCTGATTTTGACACCTTCTTCTAAAAATATGTCTGCACATTTTCTTGTCAGTTCCTCTTTTGTCATAATGTCATGTCTTAGTACAGAAAACTAAAAAAACTAAAATAGTTTTCAGTGTGCAGATGTAAATGCAAAAATTGTGCCAAACAAAGCTGAATAATAGTGAAAATTCTTTTTTTTCGCCTTGTAAATAAAAACTAAAAAAAGTATGGGTGTGAAAGCAAATTTGATAAAAAGACGCTTAATTGTCAATTTGTTATTTGTCTGTTTAAAAATTTTTTTTCTTGTAAATCTGTTAGATATAAAATTTTTTTGTATCTTTGCAAAGTGAAAAATTAAAATATTCAGTTAAGTTGAAAGACTAAATATTTTGATAAAAAGTAAGTTTTCGGTGCAAAAAAGGGAAGGAGCAAAAATATGAAATCAAAAATAATATTTGCAATATTCACTATGACACTCGCAATAAGTTGTGAACGGGAATTTGATTGCTATTTTACTTCTGAGAATCTTTACACTCCTTATTATCCATATTCTGTCGGACAGAAAGTTCAATTCCACAATGCTAAGGGAGATACACTTGCATATACTATTAATATAGAAAGAGAGGATTCTCTTACGAAACTTTCCTATGCTTGTGATTGTATATGCAACAAAGGAATTTCCTATGAATTACAAGGCGAAGTGTCTTATAACATTATCTTAAACTTTCGTAATATGACACGATCACCACGAAAAACAGATTTTTATTTTTCGTGCCTGTTTACCGATACAAATGCTGATTGGAGGGAATATTTTATTTTTGGAGATTCCGGCAATGACAGATATTTTGAAAAAGTAGTAGGGGAAAAGATACCTTATCTAAATAATCCTTTTAATGACAATAGATATAGTGACGGGAAACATATTCAAAATATTGTTCACGAAAAAAACAAAGGCTTAGTCAGTTTTTACGATGCTGACAATGCCTGCACATGGTATTTGGTGGAACAATAAACTCAGCATATGCGAAATTTAATAATATAAATGGACGGGAAATATATGCAAACACTCCTTGCGATGATTATTTTAACAATTAATAAGAGGAATATATTATGAATAAAAAAATTTTATCGGCAATTTTTGCTGTCGGAGTGTTGTTTGGGATGTCTTACGGGCAAACTTCGCCTCATAAGGTTTCTAAGCAAAAATACAATATTTACAGCAAATATGTTGCAGAGCCGTTGAAGCAAAATTCCTTCAATATTTATTCGGGGATAGTGAATTTTAACATGACAATTTGGAATTCGTCAACAAATATGCCTGCGAAATACAATTGCAAGATGAGTTTTACGCGATGGCCGCTTAATAATTGCGTTCTTCCTAATATGGATTTAAGCATCGGCGATTCTGTCCGTTATGTTATACAATCGGATACTTTTCTGAAATATGATTTGAAAACCTCCGTTTGTGAAACAGGAAGTTTTAAAGAAGCATTGCAATTGTTGTATTTTAATCCGTTTATCGGTTTTTATGTGCAGTGGTTTGAATGTATCGGAGATGTGACGGACATACGCATTCACAAAACAAATGAGTTGTTGTATGCGGATTTTACTTTTGGAGAAGGCAGAATATCGGAATCGTTTGTGCAAAAGGCAGGTGAATATAGTCTTATATATAATAATACCAAAGAGCATCTTCTTAAACAATTTGCATATACACCTATGGACAACTTGCAAAATGATTGCGGTTTTGCCAAAATCCAATATGAACTTGTTTCCTATCAATCAGGAGAAGAAGTGCCGTCATGGAACATGTTGTCGCAAAAAAACAAAAAGGGAATAGCCCTATTTTTCCGGATAGAACAAAGAATGGCTTTGTTGCCTGCCAGAAGCAAAAATGATATTGTCAAAAGTATGAATGCCAGCATAGATGTCGGAACCCGAGGTAAAAACAAGGAAATTTATCACTTTCCGTATATACAATAATGGTTGAATTGGTATAGATGCATAGCAAATGCAGTGTTTTTTATTCTTTGAACTTAGCAATGAATTAAATATTCCTGCTTGAAGATGCGTGCAGATATGTCAGCGGGTTGCTTAAAATTTCACTTTCACGCCCATGCCGCCGTCTTCGGTGGGGGTGAGGTAGATGCTGGAGCGTTCCAAATCCAGTATTTTTCCGGCTTTGTTCACAAAATAAAAACTCCTCAATAGGAAAAACAAGCCTGCCGCTGAAACTGCTATGCCGCAAGCGAGTGTTGCTTGGTCAGCGATTGTTAGTTTGTCATGTGTGACCAAAGGAATAATAATGGAGGTATTGCCGGCAACACTTAAACACATGCCTAAATAAAAATTCTTGGAGGATTTTCTTAAATAATAGCCGGATGTTTGGTAGCCGAAGTCCTTTTCACTCAAATTGTCCATTTGCTCCATGTGAATGCGTTCGTAGCGAGAGGCCTCTCTTACATTGGCTTGATAGCTGACCACCAAATCTTTAGGAATGGAGAAAATATAGTTGAAGCGGTCAATGGTGATGGTGGAATCATTTATTTCCATAATCTTACCGAAAATGGTGTCCTTTCCTTCGTTGACAACCACTGCATCAATATAAGTTTGAGCCATGCTGACTTGGCTTAACAAAAGTATCACTATCACAAAAATGAACTTTCTCATAATTATAGTCTTTATTCAATCAACGCAATTAGTGTTTTATTTATTTTATCAATAGAAAAAAATGTCATTTTTTTCTCATACTGCCAATGTGTTATTCTGCCATCTTAGCCAACAATAGTTTGGCAAACTGGGTGTTAATGGTATGTCCGGGATATTTGGCAAATATTTTTCCGACAAGGGGGCGACCGATTAAGGTGATGTCTCCGAGCACATCTAACAATTTGTGTCGTGCCACTTCGTTGTCAAAGAAGAGTTTGCAAGTATTTAAAACGCCATTTTCGCTTACGGCAATGTTTTCTTTGCCGAAGAAGCGGCGGATAGCTTGTTTTTCTTCCTCACAGATGTCTTTTTCCACATAAACAATCGCATTTTCCACATCTCCGCCTTTTATCAAGCCCAATTGTATCAATGGGAAAATTTCGTGCAGAAAGCAAAAAGTTCTGCATGGGGCAATTTCTTTTTGAAAGTCGTTGATGTTGTTGAGGCAGGCGCGTTGTTGTCCTAAAACTTTTGTTTTGTAATCCACCAATACTTCTATACTCAAACTGTCGGCAGGGCAGATTTTTATTTCAGCACCATCTTCAAGTGTATAAGTGATGGTTTCAGCAGGTTGAAAGACAGGTTGTTCGGCATTTAGTTCTGCTACGCCGACAGCTGCAATAGCATCTACAAAAGGTTGGGAACTGCCGGTTAGAATCGGCACTTCTTCTCCATCGGCTTGAATAAGAATATTGTATATGCCAAAACTTGCCAATGCCGCCATCAAATGTTCTATCGTTTTTACTTCTGCACCATGATTATTAATAAATGTACCTCTGTTGGTTTCACCAACATTCGATGCCAAGGCCTCAATGATGGGTTGTCCTTCCAAATCGGTGCGTTGAAATCTGATGCCTTCGTTTTCCTTGGCAGGTTGGCAGGTAATGGTGACAAATTTGCCGCTATGCAAGCCTTTTCCAGACAGGTTGAATGGGTGTTTGATCGTTTTCTGTTTCATTTTATCTGAGTTTAATTTTTCTACCTATGGACAAAATGTCCGTTTCTTTCATATTGTTCAACCGACACAATTCCTTTACCGATACGCCATAGCGTTTGGCGATATATGACAATGTATTTCCTTTTGCCACTATGTGGTAGTTGGGTTTTGACGCGGGAGTTTTGTTCGGAGTAGGTTGGACAGCAGCCACCGTGTTTTTTGTGCTGTCGGCCAATGTAAGGCTGTCGGCGGCAGTAACGGAAGTATCCAAACTTACTTCATTTTCCCATGCCAAAGTGTCGTTGACTTGTATGCCATAGAATTTTTTGTTTCTTACTATAAGAGAATCGGCTTTCAGCCGGTTGGTGCTAAAGTCTATGATGGTGCGAGGATCCATGGGTTCGTACAAAAAGCGGGTTTCAAAGTGGAGGTGTTCGGTGGTGGCACGACCGGTTCTGCCTGCCAAACCTATCAAATCGCCTGCTTTTACTTCTTGATTTTCAACTACTAACACTTTTGACAGGTGTGCGTAGAAAGTCTCCAGGCCATTGTTGTGTCGAATGACAATAAAAGCTCCATAGCCGTAGTAGCTGGTTTTTGCCATTCTTACAACGCCGTCCCAAGCGGCATAGATGCTGTCTTTGTAGTTGAGTTTGATGTCCATACCGGTGTGGAGTCTGCCGCCGCGTATGCCGTAGTTGGAGCAAACTTTTGCATCATCTCTGCACGGAAATACAAAGCTGTTTTCATTTTCCGGATTCAATGCCAAACGGTAGGTGCCGTTGGTAATGATGGAGGTGGTGCGGGAATTGCGATTGTCCCATGTATTTTTATATAATGTGCTGTCAACGGAGAGATGCTGACTGTGAGCAGCCATTGCAAACAATATTAGCAAGCTAATCATGAATGGAATAGGGATGTTCTTGTTCATTGTTATATTGTTTAGCATGTGTTTGTAAAAAAAAAGAGCAATTCAATTGCTCTTTTGTCGGGATAGCAAGATTCGAACTTGCGACCTCCTGCTCCCAAAGCAGGCGCGATAACCGGACTACGCTATATCCCGTTAACGAAGCGGAGAAGGGGGGATTCGAACCCCCGGTACCCTATCGGATACGACAGTTTAGCAAACTGCTGGTTTAAGCCACTCACCCACCTCTCCGGAGTGGGTTTTTTGAATTGCAAAAGTAGCATTTTTTTTAATGTAAATCGCAATTTTCTAAAAATTTTCAGTTTTTAATTTTTTTAGCATTACAAACTATTGAAAATAAAATGTTTGAAAAATTTTCTATAGACATTGGCTAAAAAGAAAATGTCGTCTATGTGAGACGGCAGCTTGTTTTTTGTTGCTGAAATGTCAGATTCCGGACAGGCAGCAACAAAAAAAGCACCTGATGATCAGGTGCTTTTTTTGAATATAAACACTTGTATTATTGTTGAGACATTTCAGCAATGGTGTCATCGATAAGAATTCTACCGCAGAATTCGCAGATGATGATTTTTTTGTGCATTTTAATGTCTATTTGTCTTTGTGAAGGAATTTGACTGAAACAACCGCCACAAGCATTTCTTTCCACTCTTACTGTTGCCAAACCGTTTTTACAACCTGTTCTAATACGGTTGAAGGCTGCCAACATACGAGGTTCTAATAGTTGTTCTTGTTGTTCTTTTTCTGCCAAAAGAGATTCTTCTTCTTTTTGTGTTTCGGCAATAATTTCGTCTAATTCATCTTTTTTAACTTTCAAGTCGGCTTGGTGACTCGTCAGTTCGGCTGTCAATTTGGAAATTTCTTCTTGTTTGTCGGCGATTTTTGCTTCAAATTCTTTTATTTTCTTGTCGCAGACTTGTATTTCCAAATTTTCGTATTCAATTTCTTTGCTCAAAGCATCATATTCTCTATTGTTACGAACGTTGTTTTGTTGTTCTTCGTATTTTGCAATTTGAGATTGAGATTTTTTGATGCCTTCTTTTTTTGCCAAAGTTTCTTGTTGCCATTCTTTGATAGCTTCTTGGTATTTGTCAATACGAGATTGCAATCCCATACAGGTATCTTCCAAGTCTCTCACTTCCAAAGGAAGTTCGCCGCGATTGATACGAACTTTGTCGATTTTGGAACAGATGGTTTGCAATTTATACAAGCCCACCAAAGTGTTTTCTATACTTTTGTCAGCACCTACTTCTACAATTTGAGGTGTTTCAACTGCTGTGTTTTCTATTTCTTCTTTTTTCTTTTTTGTCTGTCTTACAGCCATTTTGATAGATAATTTAATGTAATTTTTTATAAATAATCTGCAGGATTTACTTCTTGCTTAGAAACTGCAAAATTACTAAATTTTTCGTTAAGTTTTTCAAAAATGAGCATTTTTGTTTGAATTTCGCTTTCATAATGCCCTATATCCGCTATTGGCAAGCGGTCTAAATTGTCTAAAAAATCGTGATGATGGAATTCTGAACTGACAAAAACATCAGCGTGTTGTTCTATGGCATAAGGTATCAAAAAAGCTCCGCTGCCACCGCAAATGGCGACTTTTTTTACCGTTTTTCCTTTTACATTGGAACATTTTACACACTTTAGTTGCATTTTTTCTTTCAAAAATAGCATAAAATTTTCAAATGTCATTTTTTCTTTCAGTTCACCGATCAGGCCACTGCCGGCAAGCGGATTTTTGTTGGCAAGTACCAACAAATCGTAAGCGATTTCTTCGTAAGGGTGTTTTTCCTTCAAGGCGGCAATAATCTTATTTTTCAAATATTTCGGGAATATAACTTCAATTTTTGTTTCTTCCTCCCGGTGTATTTCACCTTGTTTGCCGACAAAAGGGCGGGTGTGTTTGCCGGCTTTGAAAGTGCCAAAGCCCGTTTGATTGAAACTGCAACAGTCATAATTGCCAATGCAACCGCCACCGGCAGAAAAAATGGCATCTCTGACTATTTGAGCATAATGATTCGGCACCGTGACAGCCAATTTGAGCATTTGATTGTCGGCAGGACAAAGTATGGAAGTGTCTTGCAATTCCAATAAATCGGCAAAACGTTGGTTGACGCCCATACGAATGTTGTCCAAGTTGGTGTGCATGGCATAAAGGCATATATGATGTTCTATAGCCTTCATCACCAATCGTTCTACACGGTTTGTGCCGGTGAGTTGTTTGATAGGGTGGAATATGAGCGGATGATGGCTCACTATCATATTGGCACCTGTGGCAATGGCTTCGTCTAAAATAGAATCTGTTACATCCAAACATATCAATCCGCGGGTTAATTTTTGGTCGGCATCCCCGACATTTAGTCCGGCATTGTCATAATTTTCTTGATAGAAAGGATGTGCAAATTGTTCTAAAAAATTAATGACATCTGAAATCTTGATATCGTCCATGAAAAAAAATCAAAAATAAAATCCAAAATTACAAAAAAAAATATTATTTTAGCAAAAATTTTGTTAAAAAAAAATAAAATTATAAATAATTATAAATCAACGCGATAAAAATTGTTAAAAATACTCTTGTATCCGGTTTCTCTCATTTGGGGCACAATAATGTTCCTTAGGAGGAAATATTACAACATAAAAGGAAGGACAAGTTTTGACAAACCGACCATTTGTGTGGGCAATTTGTGTGTTGGCGGTGCCGGCAAAACACCTCATGTGGAATATATGATTCGCTTGTTGTCGAAATATTATGAAATATCCACGCTTTCAAGAGGTTATGGTAGGCAGACGACAGGTTTTCTTTTGGGCAACAGCCGTTCTACGGTAAGAGATATCGGCGATGAGCCTTTGGCTTATTATAAAAAATATCCGTCCATTTCGGTGGCAGTATGTGAAGATAGAGTAGAAGGTATTAACAAAATTTTGGAGAAATTGCCGGAAACAGATGTCATCATCTTAGATGATGCCTATCAGCATTTGCCATTAAAGGCAGGGTTAAATATTTTGTTGACAGATTATTATCAAATTTATACCAAGGATGCTCCGGTGCCATTAGGTCGTTTGAGAGAATTCCCTTCAGCTGCCAAAGAAGCTGATATTATTATTGTTACCAAAACTCCTCAAGTGCTGACGTCTATGGACGAAAATGTCATCAGAGCGGCTCTTAAACCTCTGCCGCATCAACAATTATATTTTTCTTATATAGAATTTCAACCAATGCAGCCATTGACAACGGCGGCAACCAAGATAAAACTTTCATCTATTCGTAGCGTAGTCACACTTACAGGTGTTGCCAATCCTTATCCTTTGCATGAATATTTGAATACCTATAGCGAAGTGAAGCATTTGGCATTTCCCGATCATCACCAGTTTACTGTAAGAGATATCAACAAAGCGGTGAGTTTTTTCAGTACCTTGCTCACACACGAAAAGGTGATTATTACCACCGAAAAAGATGCTATGCGGTTGATAGACAAAAGTCTGGTGGATGTAGTGGAGAAAATACCGGTATTTTATATACCTATAGAAATAAAATTTCATAATAAGTTTAAAGACGCATTTGACCATCAAATATTAAATTATGTTGCAAAAAATAAATGAAACGGCGGATTTTCTCATGCAACAATTCGGCCGGGAAGCAAAAATAGCCATCGTATTAGGCACCGGTTTAAATGATTTGGGAGCAGACATAGAAATAGAAAAAGCAATAGACTACAAAGATATTGTCAATTTTCCTGTTTCTACCGTCAAAGGACACGAAGGAAAGTTGCTCTATGGCACTTTAAGTGGTGTCAAGGTGATTGCCATGCAAGGAAGATTTCATTATTATGAAGGATATAATATGAAAGAAATTACCTTTCCGGTGCGGGTGTTTAAGGCAATGGGGATTGAAACTTTGATATTGTCAAATGCCAGCGGAGGCATGAATCCTTTGTACAAAGTGGGAGAAATGGTCATCATTACCGACCATATCAATCTTTTTCCTGAAAATCCGTTGCGAGGCAAAAACTATGACGAATTGGGAGACCGTTTTCCGGATATGAGCGAGGCTTATACGCGTGTTTTGATAGAAAAGGCGGAAAATATTGCCAAACATTATCAAATTCCTTATCAAAAAGGTGTCTATGTCGGTACAGCTGGTCCTACATTTGAAACACCATCAGAATATAAAATGTTTCGACTGCTTGGAGGTGATTGTGTAGGTATGTCAACAGTGCCGGAAGCAATTGTGGCAAGGCATGCCGGCATGCAATGTATTGCCTTTTCCGTGATTACCGATTTAGGGATTATCGGAGTGGTGGAAAAAGTATCTCATGAAGAAGTGTTGAATGCGGCAAAAATTGCAGAGCCGAAAATACGACAAGTGGTAAAAGAATTGGTGAAGGAGATATAATAAAATGTTATTTAGTGAGGTTTTAGTTCCACAGTCAATCAAAAACAAACTTCGTAGTACAGCTCAAAGCGGAAGTATAAGT
>JAEEGH010014339.1_pt1 | contig 17391 bp, 13 predicted proteins | sample 9134181 | NCBI WGS metagenome assembly JAEEGH01 (sample SAMN16246544, study PRJNA631951) | gut metagenome | biome: gut microbiome; feature: rumen; material: DP-attached | host: Bos | place: Iran: Karaj | collected 2018-10
CGGTTGATTTCGTCTGCCAAAACAATGTTGGCAAAAATAGGACCATGGACAAATTTGAATTGACGATTCTCGTCCAAAATTTCCGTTCCTAAAATATCACTCGGCATCAAGTCGGGAGTGAATTGAATTCTATTGTACGACAATCCCAATGCTTTTGCAATAGTGGTGATCATCAAAGTTTTTGCCAATCCGGGAACTCCTATCAACAAAACATGTCCCCGACTGAAAATGGTGATGAGAATATTTCTAATAACATCCTCTTGACCGACAATCACTTTGGATATTTCGTTGCGAAGGGCTTGGTATTTATTGCCAAAATCTATAATGGCTTCTTTATCTGAATTATATGTTATCATTTTCCGTTGTTTTGATCCAATCCCCAATCGTCTAAGAAAAAGCAGTCTTTGAATTCATCGTTGATACGAATGTGGGTGTATTTTGCTTTGTTTTTAATCCACTTGAGGAGTGTTTTTTGTTTTTTGTCTTCCAATGAAGCATTCTTAATTTTTTCGTAGTCGTCTATTAAGTTGGCAGTATGAGCTTCTCGTTTTGCCATCAAGCAAACAATTTGATAGGCTTGGTTTCCTGCATCGTTGACAGTGGCAATTGGTCGTGTGAAATTGCCGGTGGAAAAATTTTCTATAGTGTAGGCAACGCTTTTGTCGTATTCCAACAAGTGTTCTTTTTGGAAAGCATGCGAAGAGGTATATGGATTGATAATCATGCCGCCGTTGATTTTGTCGGGTGCGTCGGAATATTTTCTTGCAGCAGAGTCAAACGGCATATTGTTGGTTTTTAGCACTTGGTAAATGCTGTCCAAATAATCTTTTGCTGCCACCAATGCCTCTACAGAAGGTTTTGGTTTGATGAGAATGTGGGCTACATTGATGCTTTCGCCTCGGCGCTCCAGCATTTTGATAATATGATAGCCGGCTTCTGTTTCTATTACAGGAGAAATTTCTCCGGGACGAAGTGCGTAGGCGGCTGCTTCAAATTCAGGATAGAGTGTGCCACGAGTGGTAAAGCCGATTTCTCCGCCTTTGGCAGCACTGCCGGGGTCCTCAGAATACAAACGGGCAAAAGTGCTGAAATTTTCTCCTTTCAACGAACGAGTTCTATATTCTTCCAAACGTTCTTTTACATGGATTTTTTCTTCATCGCTGATGGCAGGTGTTTTGACAATATGTGCAATTTCGTATTCCACGGGAATAATGGGAATGCTGTCTTTGGGAATATTGTTGTAATAATCTTTCACCTCTTGGTTGATGACGTGGATATTGGAGGTGAGAGAACGCTGTACCTCTTCGGCCAACATATCTTCTTTCAATTGATCACGTGAATCCGCTTTGATTTCAGCGAGACTTTTGCCGTAATAGGTTTCTAACTTTTTAATGTCGCCCCCCAAACGCATCACTTGCATTTGAATGTTGTAGTCCAAGCGGTCGTCCACTTGTTGGTCGGTGATGACAATGCTGTCTAATTCAGCTTGATGTATCAACAATTTTTGAAATAATAATTGTTCCAGAATGCTGCAGACGGTTTCGTCATCTATTTCCATTGTATAATATCCTGACGAATATTTATAGGCTTGTTTTGCATATTCCAAATCCGACCGAGTGATGATATAGTTGCCGACCGAGGCAATAATTTCATCTATCACCATGTTGTTTTGTGAAAACACGGGAGCGGCAAGCAGCATGGAAACGAAAATAATTGCTATTTTTTTCATTTTTAATCTTTTAGTATAGAATTTCACCCTTGTTTTTTGCCTTTTCCATTGCTTTGGAACGCAAATCTTTCAAGGCTGACATTCTTTTTTGTTGCAACAATATGTCAATAATTTTTTCTTTTACCATAGAAAGCGGAGATATGCCTTCGCTAACTTTAAAATCTATAATATTCACCAAATAGGTATAGGTGGAATCGTTCATGACTAAATGTCTTTTTTGTGCTGAAAATTGTTCCTCGGAATAATTTCTGATAGGAATTTCCTTGATAATATCTTCAAATAGCAACCAATTGTTTTTCAAATAGAAATTGTAGGCATATTGGTTGACCAATTGTTCCAGTTTGGCATCTTCTGCTTGGCTTCTTTGTTTGAATAGCAGGTTTTTGCTTGGCTCAATTTGAGGATGGTCGATAGGAAATTTGACAAAATTGACTTTTATAATGTTTTGTTTTAGTTGAAAATCAGATAGATGACTCTTGTAATAATTTTCGATTTCTTCTTCAGATATCGATGCACGGGTAATTTTTGCATTCACATATTTATTCTCGTATGTGTGGATAGCTAACATTTGTGTGTAGTCTTCAATTTCTTTGGAGAAATCCATTTCTTTTACCGACAACTTTGTTTTGGCTTCGTGATACATCACTTGTTGTTCTATCCATGCATTAATAAATTGCTGTGTTACCAATGCACTATCTTCGGCATCACTATAGGCAGGAAGCATATTTTGCAAATCTTCAACAGTAAGACTTTTGTCATATACGCTCACTACAACAGATGGTTTGCGGTGGCAAGCTATTATTGTAGTGAGCAATAAAATGATAATTAATGACTTCCTGAAAAATCTCATACCTATTTTAAAATTGTGTAGATAGTGTTTTTATCCACCCAAATGGAATTATTTTTGTGAAGTTGTTCTATCCATTGTTGTTCCAAAACATTTTGATATTCAGAAATAATACTGCCTTTTACTTCTTTCAAAGGTTTGGGACTCGGTTGGAGTATGCCGGTAATTTTTACTAACACATTTTCGTTTTTATCAGCATAAATTTTATTAATGCCGGCAGTGTTCCAGTCGCAAATTTTGTCAAAATCTTTGTTTTGACCTTTCCAATATACCACTTCATCGGCAACAACAGTCACGCTTTTCTTGTTCAGTTTGGCGTTGATGATGTCCAAATTGTTGGTCTTGTTAAGAAGTTTTTCTGCTTTCTTTGCGGTGACAGCATCTACACATTTTACTTGAACAGCTTGAATACGAGTAGGATATTTATATTTGTCTTTTATCGTTTCGTAGAAGTTTTGCAAGCCGACAGAATCTGTTTCTGCTTTTCTCCAAACTTTTTGATCGTTTAATTCATAAATCAAAATACCTTCTTTGTATTCTTCCATCAAAGCGGCAAATTCAGGGTATTTGGTTTCCAATTTAGAATTTTCTAAATCGGTAGCAATGGTTTCTATATAACGTTTGTAGGCAAAATTGACAATATTTACTAGTTCATCTTGTTTCAAATTGGTGAAAGGATGAAGTTCCAAATAGTTGGCAAAGTCTTGTTGTGTGTAGGTCTTGCCACCGATAGAGAACATCTTTTTGGTTAAATGGGAAACCATTTCTGCACGGAATTTTCCAATAAAGATATTGCTGTCTAAAGCAGTATAGAAATCTTCAACAGGACTTTTTTTGGTTTTCGGATTTACATATTCCACAAAATTGTTTTCTTTTTTTACGCGTTCTGTAAAGGCTTCTTTGCTTTTATTGGAACGTGAATCACGCATAATCTTTGATTTTATGTTTGCTTTGGTATTGTTGTCAATCACTACAGGATGAGTTTCCAATAGTTTGATAATATGCCAACCATAGATTGTTTTCACAGGTTGTGAATATTCTCCTACTTTTAGTGAATAGATAGGTTGTATGAAGTCTCCGTCAAAACGATTGCAGCCAAAGAGCGGCAGTTCCGCATTGGCAGCTTCACCCATGTATTTAACTTTTACGGAGTCAAAGTTCATTCCGTTGAGCAAGTCTTGGTAGGCTTCCTTGATTGCTTTTTCTGCTTTTTTTGCATCCAAATCGCGTTCAGAGTCAGTTAGATTGCGATTGTGGCTAAACGGCATCATAATTTGTGTAACACGACATTTTCCCAAAGCCGGTTTTTTGTCTTTTACATAGATAAGATGATAGCCGAATTCAGAACGAATCGGCATGGACAAAGTGCCGACAGGTGTTGAATAAGCTCCCGATTCGAAAGAATATACCAAGTCAAACACGGTAAAATAGCCCAAATCGCCATGGTTGCCATATTGTATGAGTTCTCCGCCGGCAGATTTTTTGTCAGGGGCAGACGGGTCGTCGGAAGTTTCTTTTGCCACAGTGGCGAAGTCTTCACCATTGAGAATGCGTTTGCGAATTTTCATAATTTCGTTGTAAGCCGCCAAAGTATCTGCAGGTGCTGCATCTCGGTTTACTTGCTTTAATATGTGACAAGCCCTTATATCATATTTCATACGTTCGCAGGCTTCGTTGATAATTTTTTCGTCCACCTCTTTATCGGTCAGATATTGGCTTGCAGCTTGTTCTCTATAGCCGGCCAATTCATTCTGCAGACGAGTAATGGTGTCGAGTTGCAAAGCTAATGCTTCTGCATATTTCAATCTGAAATCAACATAGAGGTCTATATAATTATCCAAATCCGCTTTAGTAGTTGTTTGCAAATTGTTGTTTTTTGCAAAGGTATTTTTAAATTCCGACAATTTGATTTCTTCTTTGTTGATTTTGACGACAACAGGGTCGTTGTTTTGAGCTGTAGCCATTACAACAACCGATAGCAACAAAGCAAGAAGAACTAATTTTGAATATTTCATATTTTCAATTTTTATTTTTTAATCATTGAGTAATTACTTATCTGGAATAGTTGGGTGCTTCTCTGGTGATAGTTACATCGTGAGGGTGGTTTTCGGTAACTCCGGCACTTGTAATTTTTACAAAGCGGGCTTTTTGAAGAGCAGGAATATCTTTGCTACCGGTGTAGCCCATGCCGGCACGCAAGCCGCCGATAAGTTGATGAACCACTTCTGAAAGGCTGCCTTTGTAAGGTACTCTTCCTACAATACCTTCCGGAACCAATTTTTTAATGTCATCTTCATCGTCTTGGAAATAGCGGTCTTTTGAACCTTTTTGCATGGCATCCAATGAACCCATTCCTCGATAAGCTTTGTATTTTCTGCCTTCAAAAATAATTGCTTCACCCGGAGATTCTTCTACGCCTGCAAACAAGGAGCCGGCCATAATGGTGGAAGCGCCTGCTGCCAAAGCTTTTACAATATCTCCACTATATCTGATGCCGCCATCGGCTATCAAAGGAATACCTGTTCCTTGTAATGCTTTGGCAACATTGTAAACAGCTGCCAATTGAGGTACGCCGATACCGGCGATGATTCTTGTGGTGCAGATAGAACCCGGTCCGATGCCGACTTTTACTGCGTCAGCACCGATTTTTGCAAGGTCTAATGCAGCTTCCGGAGTGGCAATATTGCCCACCACTAATTCAACATCAGGATAGGATTGTTTAATCATTTTCAGGTGGTCCATCACATTTTTTGAATGACCATGAGCGGTGTCTAAAACAATGGCGTCAACACCGGCATTGTACAAGGCGTCCACTCTTTCCATGCTGTCTTTGGAAATGCCGACTGCTGCTGCAACACGCAATCTGCCCATGTGGTCTTTGCAAGCATTGGGTCTTGCCTTTATTTTGATGATATCTTTGTAGGTAATCAAACCGACAACTCTTCCGTTGATGTCAATAACCGGCAATTTTTCTATTTTGTGTTCTTGTAGAATATCTGCCGCCTCTTCAAAATTGGTGAATTCGTTGATAGTGATAACATCCTTTGTCATAATTTCTTTAATCGGGCGACTGGTATTTCTTTCGAATCGAAGGTCACGATTGGTGACAATACCTTGCAATTTGCCGTCAGCATCTACTACAGGAATGCCCCCTATGCGATATTCTTTCATCATGGCATTGGCAGCACCGACTGTTGCATCAATATTGATGGTAACAGGATTGATAATCATACCGTTTTCGGCACGTTTTACTTTTTTTACTTCCGTAGCCTGTTCTTCAATAGACATATTCTTATGAATAACGCCAATACCGCCTTCTTGTGCAATGGCAATGGCCAAAGTGGATTCTGTAACTGTATCCATAGCTGCAGAAACAATCGGTATGTTCAATCTTATATTTTTGGTAAACTGTGTGGCTAAATTAACTTCTTTTGGAAGTACTTCACTATAAGCGGGAACTAACAATACATCGTCGTAGGTGTAGCATTCACCGATAAATTTATCTTTTTCAAATTCGAATGTCATCATTTTATTGTTTTTAGTTTGTTAAATAATAGGTTTTTACACCTTTTTTGCTTAAACTGCAAAGATATAATTTTTAATTGAATTTTACTTATTTTTCTATTTTTAATTTTTGTCCGATATTAATTCTGTCACTTGATAGGTGGTTGCTCTTCTTGATTTTGTCAATGCTAGTGCCGTATTTTTTTGCAATTTGTGATAAAGTATCGCCACTTTTTACGGTGTAAGTGATTGTAGTAGAGTTGTTTGTTTTTTGATTGTTTTTGTTGGAAGAGTTTTTGCTTTCCTTTGAACCGACTATTAATTTTTGTCCGATATAAATTTTGTCGTTTTTCAAGTTGTTCCAAGTCATAATTTTGGAAACTGTTGTGCCATATTTTTGTGCTATTTTTCCTAATACATCACCTGATTTTACAGTATGGTAGACAGGATTGACAACTAATTGGCTGGAAGCCACATGTGTTGCTGTCGGAGTGACCGTAATGGTGTATATGCTGTCTTTTGTTAAGACTGTACTGTCAGTGAGGGTGCTGTCTGTTGCCGATAATGCTGTGTCGGGCTGATATTCCATATAGAGGCTGTCTTCCACTTGGCGGAATCGCTCCAATTTGTTTTTCGGCAGATAAATGGGGTAGGTGCATGGCAACTGTTGGGAAACAATACACGGATTCAGTTTTGTAAATAATGAGCGGTCTATACAGAGCATATTCAAAAAATGTGCTTGAGAGCAAGATTTTTGTAAAAAAACACTGTCCATGGCTTCTACTTTTTGCACTTTGGGAATGATATGATGAAAATGATAATAGTTGGTCAAATAGGCATTGGTTATCAAATCGGGAATGACATTTTTGTTGACCAAAGTGCCCACATGGTAGATGTCCCATATATTAAAAGTATCTTTGTCAATTCTATTAATGGTATTGTTCAGGTTCTGAATGGAATTGGCATAGGCAATGATGGCATGCCAAATGTTTTCATCTTGGAAGTAGATGGTTTTCAATCTTTTTATGGCGATAAATGTTGCTTTGCCGATGTCAAGTCTTTCGTCAATGGTGTCGTTGATGAGCAATTGTTCTTTCACTGCCCAGGCATAGGGCAATGCCCACACCCCTTTGCGTTGATATTTGTCTTGGTAGCCGTTGTTCATATTGCTGACAGCTAATGGAATATATCTAAATTCACTTGGCAGGTTGTTGGCTGTTAAGCAAGAATCTATCAAAACGGAATAGGTGAAAAATATTCCGAGTTTGGTAGCGGTTTCACTGCGTTGTTGGATTTGTTGATTGATATTTGCGGCTAAAATTTGATTGTAGGGCAAGTCAATGTTCAAATTCAAACTTTGAATTTGTTTGCTGTAAAGGCTGTCAACAAAAGAATGTTCTTGGCAAAAAACTGATGGAGAAAGCACAAAAAGACACCATAGAATCAATATTTTGATTATTCTATTTACATGTCTATATGTGTTGCCATTGTTTGTCATCCCATCAATCCACGTCCTTGTTTGTTAATTTTGTTTTCTTCTTTTAATTCGCTGAGAATTTTGTCTAACAATCCATTGATAAAATTTCTGCTTTTGGGTGTGCTGTAATATTTAGAAATTTCAATGTATTCGTTCATGGTAACGCGAATGGGGATAGAAGGGAATTCGCAAAATTCGCAAATGGCCATTTTCAGCAAAATAGCATCCAAGAGTGCAATACGATCTATTTCCCAATTGCGTATGTTGTTGGCAATAATGGCAGTATATTCTTTGTCGTGTTGCAAAGTGCGGTCAAACAAATCTATCACCAATTGCCTGTCTTCACAAGTGCCGTCTGCTTCTATTTTGAAGATAGATGGCATTTTTTTGTCGTTACTTTGTTTTTCAGACCAATTTTTCAAAGTATGATAAACCAACAAAACTGCATCATTATAATCGTGTAGCCAATGCAGTTTTAAGTCGCCAAAATAGTTGTTCATCATTTCATTGCCCAAGAAAAACTTTTCTGTTACATTTAAAATAAATTGTTTATCTTCCGAAAAAGAATGTTCCGGTGATTGCATGTATTCTATAAATACTTCGTGATTGCTTAATTGGTTATAGACATCTTTTATAAACAACATATTGATGTCGTTGTACCAAGTGAGATTTCTTGCACGAAGCAATGCTTGTAAGTCGGTGTTTTGCTGAATTTTCTTTATAAATTGATTGTCAACAAATTTCATATTTGGTTTGAGGTCGCTTTCACTGGGAAGATATTTTTGTTTTTTCTTCTCAATCACTTTTTCAGCATGGAAAGCAAGAGCATCAAATAGTGTGATGAGGGATAGATAGAGATCGTATAAATCGGAAAAATTAGTCAACAAATGCTTTTTTGCATGTTCCATGTTGTTGGCATTGGAAACATGGTAAGCATATATTGCCTGCATTACTTTTATCCGTATAAAACTTCTTCCTATCATCTGCTTTTTTGAAACTGCAAAGGTACAACTTTTTTTTCAAATAAATCCACCTGTCAATGTATTACGAAAAAAATGCCTTTTAGGTTGTATCATTTTATTTTTTTTTGTAATTTTGCATTTTAATAATCAAAATAATTTATATATGAGAAAACAAATATTACTTTGGGTGCTGGTAGCACTAATGGGATTCACAAAAGCCCAATCGGTAGAAGTATATACTATGCCGAATTATCAGTTAGGAGATTTATTAACGTCAGGGGATACGATTAATGTATATTTTGATACCTATGGACGTGGAATTGCAGAGTGGTTTACAGTGAAAAATGCTACCGAAGAAACTATCAGTTTGGTAATCAAGCAAACTATTTTGGATTCAGCAGAAGGTGCTGTGATAAGTTTTTGTTTTGGAAATTGTTACGACCCCGGTACTACACAAAGTGCAGCCGTTAATTTGGTCAGTGGTGGAACAGAAGTTCTGCAAGCCGAATATAAATTAAACGGACCAGACAAACCTGCTAAGGTGAAATATGAAGTTTGCATGTCTAACGAGGTGGTGTTTGAAATGGTGGTTGTTTATGATTATAATGGAGATGGCATAGCAGAGCAAGGTGCTAATCAATGGTCGGTGTATCCAACAGTTGCTACAGATTTATTCCATATACAAGGTGATCATTCTTCAGCTGTAGTGGATTTGTTTGATGTATCCGGCAAATGTGTAAAAACAGCCCATATAGGACAACAGGCAACATTGGATATTGCAGATTTAAGTGAAGGAATTTATTTAGTAAGAATCATTGCCGACAAGCGTATCTATGTCAGCAAGATAGTGAAAAAATAATAGGACATTATTTTTATAATTTCATAGAGTTGTTAGATGTCATTGATGATATTCTAACAACTTTTTTTATCTTTCGGCAAATATTTTTACAATATTTATAATGGTTTCAACGGATTTTTCCATGCTTTCCAATACTACATATTCAAATTTTCCATGAAAATTGTGGCCTCCTGTGAATAAATTGGGGCAGGGAAGACCCTTGTAGGATAGTATGGCACCATCGGTGCCGCCACGAATCGGAACTATTATGGGTTCCACTCCGGCTTGCAGGGCGGCTTCTTTGGCAATGTCAACAATAAATTGTACCGGTGCAATCTTTTCTTTCATATTGTAATATTGGTCGCGTATTTGGCAGGAGATGCAGTTGTTGTATTTTTTGTTGAGTGTTGCTACTATTTGCAATAAGATATTTTTCTTGTTTTCAAACAATTGCTTGTCATGGTCACGAATAATATATTTCAATGTAGTGCTTTCTACACAGCCCGTCATGGATGTCAGCAAGAAAAATCCTTCATGACCGGCTGTCAGTTCAGGTCTTTCACGTTCAGGAAGCATGCTTTGCAATTCCATGGCTATCAATTGTGAGTTGACCATCACGCCTTTTGCTTCGCCCGGGTGCGTGTTTTTGCCATGAATGCTAATTTCGGCTTGTGCAGCATTGAAATTTTCGTATTCTATTTCTCCAATTTTTCCACCGTCTATGGTGTAGGCAAATTGTGCTTTGAAATCGTCAACATGGAAATTGTCAACGCCACGACCTATTTCTTCATCGGGAGTGAAGGAAATACAAATGGTTCCGTGTTGAATTTCAGGGTGTTGTATCAAATATTCCATAGCACAGATAATTTCTGTAACACCAGCTTTGTCGTCAGCTCCCAACAAGGTGGTGCCGTCAGTACAGATGATGGTTTGTCCGATATAGTTTTTTAAATCTTTGAAAGTGGCAGTATCTAATTCATTTTCTTCATTTAAAGGAATATTCTCTCCATTGTAATTTTCAATAATTTGCGGGTGTATGTCGGCTCCGGAAAAGTCGGGGGAGGTGTCCATGTGGGCAATAAAGCCGATGGAAGGTATATTTTTGTCGGTGTTGGCAGGCAATTGTGCCATGACAATGCCATAGGAATTGCAAACAACATTTTCCAAGCCGATAGTTTTTAACTCTTCTGCCAATAGGTTGGCAAAGTCCATCAAAGCGGGTGTGCTGGGATAGGTGTTGCTGTTTTCATCCGACTGCGTGTTGTAACTAATGTATTTTAAAAAGCGGGTTAGAATTTTCTCTTTCATCATATTAGTCGTTTCCAAACATCATTAAATAAGATTTGATAAAGTCGTCCAAGTCTCCGTCAAGGACGGCTTGGGCATTGCCGGTTTCGTAGCCGGTGCGGTTGTCTTTTACCAATTTGTAAGGGTGTAGCACATAGTTGCGAATTTGCGAGCCCCATTCAATTTTCTTTTTATTGCCTTCCAATTCATCTTTTTTGGCATGTTTTTTTTGCAATTCTATTTCATACAATTGCGATTTCAACATTTGTATGGCTTTTTCTTTGTTTTGCAGTTGAGAACGTGTTTCTTGACATTCAATAACAATGCCGGAAGGCTGGTGGTGGAGTCGAACGGCGGTTTCCACCTTGTTGACATTTTGTCCGCCGGGACCGCTGCTGCGGAAAGTATCCCAGACAATGTCGTTGGGATTGACAACAATATTGATATTTTCATCTACAACAGGATAGGCAAACACCGAGGCAAACGATGTCTGTCGTTTGTTGGCGGCATTGAAAGGCGATAGGCGTACCAAACGGTGAACACCGTTTTCTCCTTTGAGATTGCCATAGCCATAGGCACCTTCTAATTCTATGGTAACAGATTTAATTCCTGCCACATCTCCGTCTAATCGGTCTAATTCTTTGACTTTGTAGTTGTGGTTTTCAGCCCAGCGGGTGTACATTCTTAGCAACATTTCCGTCCAGTCTTGGCTGTCGGTGCCGCCTGCCCCTGAATTGATGGTAAGGATAACGCTTAAACGGTCTTCTTCGCCCGACATCATTCGTTTGAATTCCATTTTTTCAATGGCAGTGGTAGCTTTCTGCAAGGTGGCTTCGGCTTCTTCTTCGGTGATTTCTCCGGCTTCGAGAAATTCATAGGCCAAAAGGACTTCTTCCACACTTCCCGATACTTGGTCGTAAGAGGTGGTGATAGTCTTTAATTCACTGATTTTTTTTAACTTTTTTTCGGCTTCTTGCGGGTCGTTCCAAAAATCGTTGGAACGGCTTTCTTCTTCTTTTTCCGCCAAGATATGTTTCTTTTGGTCAATGTCAAAGACACCTCCTAATCTCGGCAAGCCGCTGTTGTAAGTCTTTTATATTGTTGATATTCATCTATTAATGTTTATATATTTTATTCAAAACAGGTAGTATGTCGTCTAAACTGTATCCTTTTCCGACCAAAAAACGCAGCAATTTTTGTTTGCCTTGCAAAGGATTGTTTTCGTGGTGTGCTTTTCCCCATTTTTCTATCAGAATCTCCAATTTTTGTCGGCATTCGGTGGTGGATATGTTTTTAACAGCCGATGCAATACATTTGTCGTTGATGCCTTTGGCTTTGAGTGTTTGCACAATTTTGTTTTTTCCCCACGATTTGATATGAAATTTGCCTTTGACAAAAGCCATGGCATAGCGTTGTTCGTTGATGAAATCTTCTGCCACTAAATCGTTGATAATTTTTTCAATAGCCTGACTGTCAATTCCATCAATTTTATATTGATATAGTTTTGTCCTCACTTCCGACCGGCAATGTTCACTTTGAGCACAATACCAACGAATTTTAATCAGTGCTTGTTCCAAAGTGATGGTTTTTGTTTCGGTGAATGGAGAACGCATGATTATTTTTCGTAGAATTCTTCCGGATTTAATGGAAAATAGTATTCGTTGACAGATTTTTCTTTGGAGAAAGTGAAGTAGGTGACTTCGGCTTCTGTGCAAAGGTTTCCTTGTTCGTCCAATAGTTGTGCTTCAATAAAGGCGAGTCCCATTTTTTTCTCTTTTACCCGTGCTTGCAAGATAATTTTTTCCTGATTGCTATTGACTTGTTTGTGATAGCGGATATTCATCCTTGCAGTAACTCCCGCACAAGCGGCTTGTACATACAATGCCCAGCCTGCCACTTCGTCCAATAGTGTTGCTTGCAAACCTCCGTGAACAGAGTTGGGGTAGCCTTCGTGCAGTTTGGTCGGATGCCATGTTGTTTTTATATAACCGTCTTCTTCGTAGAATTTCAAGTTCATGCCGATAGGGTTGTTGGGTGAACAGCCAAAGCATGTGTAGTCTTGTTTGGCGAAGATGTTTTTAATGTTTCTTTTCATGTTTTATTGCAATAAAGATTTGACAATGTCAGCTACCATTTTGTTGTCGGCTTTGCCGGCAAAGGCTTTGGATGCCAATCCCATCAATTTGCCCATTTCTTTTATGCAGGATATACCGTTGGCGGCTATCAGTTCCTGCAATTTTACTTTGATTTCGTCTGCTGACATTTGCTCCGGCAAATAGCGGGAAATGACTTTTAATTGTGCCAATTCTTCGTTGCACAAATCTTCACGGCCTTGGCTTTTGTACATCTCGGCGGATTCTTTACGTTGTTTGACCAATTTTTGCAAAGTCTTTATTTCTATTTCCGGTGTGATGGCTTGAATGGAGTTGTCTGTCTTCAATAGCAAAATGGCAGACTTAACGGCTCTAAGTGCTTCCAACGTTTCTTTGTCTTTGGCAAGCATGGCTTGCTTGATATCTTGATTAATCGTTTCTTCTAAATTCATAATTTTTTATTTTTTATATTTTACAAATTGCAAAAATAACATTTTTTTCCCAAATGGCAGGAAAATTTAAAAAATCACTTTTCCCATAGTGAGCGTATTCAATTATATTAATGTATAGAAAGCCTTAAAGAACAGGAATAAAAAAAAGCGGCTCGGAGAGCCGCTCAAAAAAACCACGTATAGAGTAATTATTACTTAAAAGCGTTTTCGCTTAATCCTTTTCCGGTAATTTTCAAATCTTCCATGTAGGCAGGAACTTGGTTGCCCAAATACTTGTCAACATAGATTTTTGCCAAATATTGTCCTAACATAAATCCATGTCCGCGGAGGCCTACCAGCAATCCCACTTCAGGGTCAACAATATACCGAGGTTCGGTATAGTAGCCTGCCCAAACAGCGTGGAAGCCGACATTGGCTAAATCAGGAATCCAGTCAGCAAACATTTCTGCAACAATCTGTAGGAATTCTTTGCTATTGTATTTCAAATTTTGACGAGCCTCGTAGGAGTCGGTGTCAGGAGAGGCACAGCCGATAATTTGTCCTGTATGCAGGAATTGTTGTCCGTAAACGGCGGTGAAGCCTTTGTAGTGCCTACGGTCGATAATCATGTCCAAGGAATCGCCCTGTCGGCCTAAATTCGGCAAACGGCGGGTGATAAATGCTTGGTGTTTTACAGGATAGAGGTGAGTATCCAATCCCAACATTTTGGCAAATTTTTGAGCTCCAGGACCGAGTGAATTTACAAAATGGTCGCAAGTGTATTCAATCCAAGTGTGGTCGTGTGCCTGTACCAGTGCCACATATTGATTGCCTTGTTTGCTTACATGTTCCAAACGGCAATCTTCCATCAAAACACCACCGGCACGAATTGCCAAATCGCGGACAAAGTCTATGGTTTTGCCCGGTGTTGCCTGCCAGCAGTCGTTGGAGATAAGTGCGTGAGAATAAACAGTATTGTTGATATTCCAAGCAGGAGAGATTTCTTTTTGGAAGTCTTTGCGTTCTATCATATAGGCATCCGACCAAGCACGGGAAGCGTCCAAGGCATCGTAGGTGGCTTGGTCGTGTACTAAATTGACATAGCGGGTAGGTTTGTAGTCAATATTGTGTACTTTTTGCAAAGCACGGAAAATATCTTGATTGTGGTTGGCAATATCGGAGATATCCGGGTTGGAGAAGGCGGGACGTCCACCGCCAATGCAACGCCATGAAGAACCCCGCTCGCTATTGACTAAAACAGGTTTCAATCCGGCTTCTGCAAAATATCTGAACAAACCGCTTCCTGCCATACCGCCTCCGGCAATGAGTACATTTACATGCTCTTTTCTTACGTTAGAAGTATTGTACACAAAGGTTTCGTGAGCTTTTGCATTGTATACATCGCCTAAGGTAACTTGGTTGGCAAGAGGTGCACGAGGACTTGCATCTCCATACACTTCAATACCATGGCTGCGCAAAATTTGACGGGCACGCGGGATACAGCGTTTTCCACGGCATGGTCCCATACCCATACGGGTGGTGTGTTTCAATTCATCTACAGAGATGAATTTTCTGTCGCCAATAACTTCTAATAATTTTTCCAAAGTTACATCTTCGCAGTGGCAAACGTATGTTTTTGTATCTATTGCTTGTAGAGGTTTGAACTGAATAGGTTGCGGATATCTGTCTTTCAAAATAAATCCTCTTACATCGGTCAGGTCGCAATCGCATGCGGTGGCTTTAACTCTTGCAACATGGGTTTTATTGTCTTTTTTCAGCAATTTTTCTATCATGCCTTCGGCGATTTTTTTGCCGTTGTTGTCAACAAGATATACTTCAGCACCTTCAGACACTTCGTATTCTACCGGCAAAAAGACGCAATTTTTGTTCAAATCGTAGCCGAAAATTGCCAGTCCCGGACAATGGTTGACACATTGCATACAGCCTATACATTTTTCATAGTCAATTCTGGGAGTGGACGATGTGCTTGCCTTGGCAATGGCACCTTGCGGACATGAAAACGAGCATGGATTGCAGGCGAAACCATAGATACAATCTGCTATAACAAAAGGTTTGGCTTGCATTCTTTCTGCAGTCGGCTTTAATGGCTCTTGCAAAACTCTGGTAGGTTTTTGTTGTGATTCAACATATTGTTTAGAAGTTTCTAAATATTCTTCATAGTTGTAGCGGATACCTAAATTTTGTGCAATTTCAAAAGCGGCTTGTTTGCCTCTTAATACAGCACTTGTTCCTTCACCAATGCGGACTGCATCGCCGACGCCGAATGTATTGGCACCGAATACTTGTTTGCCTTTGGTAAGAATTTGGTCGTCGGGTATCAAACCGGTACAAATATTAATGATGTCGATATCGTCAATAATTTTTTCAGTTCCGGCAATAGGTTGGAAATTTTTGCATTCTGCAATCACTGCACCTGTAATGCCGGTGTGGTCTTTGTTAGGAATGGCTTTCAACAAAATATGAGATGTCATAATAGGAATGCCTAAGCGGCGGACACGATTGGCTTGTACAGGGAAACCGCCTTCGTGGTCCATTCCTTCTATAATGGCTTTGATGGTGGCACCGGCTTGCATGCCTTGATAAGAAGTCAGGTAACCGATGTTGCCGGCTCCTACTGTCAGCACTTTTTTGCCAAGCAGGGTATGTTCTTGATTCATCATCTTTTGAAAGACGGCTGCAGTGTAAACGCCCGGAAGATCGTCGTTTTCAAAAGTGGGCATAAAAGGAACTGCTCCCGTTGCCACAACCAAACATTCTGCGTCAACGTATGAAATTTCTTGAGTAACAATATTCTTGATGGCAATGCGTTTGCCTTCCAACAAATCCCAAACGGTATTGTTGAGCAAAATGCCGTTTTCATTGTCGCCGGCTAAAGTTTTTGCAATGTCAAAACCTCTCATGCCGCCATATTTTTTCTCTTTTTCAAAGAAGAAAAATTGGTGTGTTTGCATGTTGAATTGACCGCCTACTTGAGCATTGTTGTCAATAACCAAGTTGTCAATGCCCAGTTCGTTGAGTTTTTCTCTGCATGCCAAACCTGCAGGACCCGCTCCGATAATAGCTACACGGGTTTTGTAGATATGTACTTCTGTTTGAGGATTTTCTGCATAGGTGGGTTGGTAGTCCTTGGGAATTTCTCTCACTTCGTGTATGCCGTCAACTTTGGTAATGCAAATACGGCGGATTTGTCCGTCCACCAGCATTTCGCAGGCACCGCATTTGCCGATGCCGCATTCCAAACTACGTTCACGACCATCTAAGCTATGGCTGTGAACGGGAAATCCGGCTTGATGCAAAGCTGCTGCAATCGTGTAGCCTTTTTTGCCGTTTACTTTTTGTCCGTTGTAGATAAATGACACAGATTCAGTTTCTTGAATGTCTAATATGGGGTGTTTTGTAATCGCTTGCATACGCTATGATTATTTTGTTATATTAATGAAAATTTGAAAGTGCAAATGTAGATAAAAAAATGTAAAAAAAAGAGAAATATCTTTTTTTTGTTATAAATTTCAATATTTTTTAAAAATATTTGGTATAAAAAATCTGTGAACGGATAGTTTATGGTAGAAAAAACAATAGGGTAGTGCTCTAACAACATATATCTCTTTCCAGCTGTCCGCCAAGGTCATAGTCATAGTTTACTATTTCATTGTCGGGGTAGGTAATGTTTAAAATCCTGCCCCAGCTGTCGTACTCAAACAATGTGCTTAAGGCAAGCGGCTGAGAAAGGAAAGGCAAAGCGTAAATCCTTGTTTCCTTGGTTACCTCGCCCATATTGCCGTACTCATAGCACATTACGCCGCTTTCATCATAAAGGGAATCTATGCGGCCGTATTGGTCGTAAATATAGATATTTGTCAAAGCATCATCATAGCTTACGCTGTCCAAACGGTGGGCAGTGTAGTGGTAAAGGGTGGTTTTGTTTCGGATTTGTCCGCTTTCCTGCCATCTTTGTCGGTAGGTGGAAAGGTTCATGCCGTTATAAGTGTAACTATCCCAAAGCTCACCCTCCGTGTAGGTTAGTTTTCTGCCCAAGAGGTCGTAAGTGTAGTTGCGTTCCCAATCGTTGGCTATACTGCTGTAAACGCGTATATTGTCGCCTGCGGCGTTGTAGTCAAAATAGACAAAGGGCTGTCCGGCGGCTTTTATCGCCCAAGGTGTGCCGTTTACGTCCTTCAACTCCGTGCTGCTGTGGTGGTTAG
>JAEEGH010014342.1_pt1 | contig 17390 bp, 12 predicted proteins | sample 9134181 | NCBI WGS metagenome assembly JAEEGH01 (sample SAMN16246544, study PRJNA631951) | gut metagenome | biome: gut microbiome; feature: rumen; material: DP-attached | host: Bos | place: Iran: Karaj | collected 2018-10
TCATAAGGGATGCAAGAGCAATGTGATCGTTGCCGGAAAGTGCTGGCCTGCATTCCAGACGCAGTTCAAGTGTGTGCCCTGCTATGTTAACAGCCGTCTTGCTAAGGATGGTATCCCTGTTTCCTGTGAGGTTGATATTTACGGTGCCCTTTCAGAGTACATCGGCGAGCTGGTAAGCGAAGATACAGTTACTCTTCTTGATATAAACAATACGGTTCCCAAGGATATGTATGAAGCAGAGATCAAGGGCAAGTTTGCTTATGATTATAAGCTTACTGATACATTCATGGGCTTCCATTGCGGAAACACAGCTACAGACAAGCTTGCTTTCTGTGAGATGAAGAACCAGAAGATCATGGCTCGTTCACTTCCTGTAGAAGTTACAAACGGAACCCTTGAGGGTGACCTGATCCCCGGTGAAGCAACGATCTTCAGACTGCAGAGTACGGCAGATGCTAAGCTTCGTGCCTATGTTGCAGAGGGTGAGATTCTTCCCGTAAGGACAAGATCCTTCGGCGCCATCGGCGTATTCGCTGTTCCTGAAATGGGTCGTTTCTATCGTCACGTACTTGTTCAGAAGAATTATCCTCATCATGCAGCGATCACGTTCCATCATAACGGAAGACTGCTCTATGATGTATTCAAGTATCTGGGCGTTAAGTTTGACGAGATAGATTACAACCAGCCGGCCGGCGTAAGGTATAAATCAGAGAATCCTTTTCCTAAAAAGTGAAATAAGTGACAGTTTTTTGAAATCTTTGTGACATCTCTAAAGTGTGTCACAAAGAAGACTTATGAGGGGTGGGGAGGCAGGCATAGTTACAGTAAAAATGTAACATGCCTGCCTTTTATTTATAGTAATCGAACGGTTTCAAAAACATTAGATAGTTATCAAGGAGGTTATTAAACATGTTTATAGGTGTTGATCTTGGTACATCCGCAGTTAAGCTGCTTGCCATGAGTAATGAGGGAGAAATTCTTAAAACCGTATCAGTTGAATATCCCATCAGTTTTCCCCAGTCCGGCTGGTCTGAGCAGAATCCAGAGGACTGGTACAAAGGGACAATTGAGGGAATAGGAAAACTTCTTGAATCGGTTTCCGACAAAACGGTTGACGGAATCGGTGTAGGCGGACAGATGCACGGATTGGTTATTCTTGATGAAAATGACAATGTGATCAGACCTGCAATACTTTGGAACGACGGAAGGACAACCAAGGAGACCGATTATCTCAATACTGTAATAGGTCAGGATAAACTGTCAGAATACACCGGCAATATAGCATTTGCAGGATTTACGGCGCCTAAGGTACTCTGGGTGAAGGAGAATGAACCTGAAAATTTTGCAAAGATCAGCAAGCTTATGCTGCCCAAGGATTATATCGTATATAAACTTACCGGTGCATATGTATCTGACTATTCGGATGCTTCGGGAATGCTGCTTCTTGATGTTAAGAATAAGTGCTGGTCAAAGGAGATGCTTGAAATATGTGGAATCTCAGACATATCGATGCCTGAGCTGCATGAAAGTTTTGATGTTGTGGGCGAGGTTAAGGCTGAAGTTTGCAACCAACTTGGAATTGCCGGAACGCCTAAGGTTGTTGCAGGTGCGGGAGATAATGCGGCAGCAGCCATCGGAACCGGAACGGTAGGAGCAGGAAGGTGCAATATCTCGTTGGGAACATCCGGAACAATCTTTATATCAAATGATAAGTTCTCGGTTGATGATAAGAATTCACTTCATTCATTTGCCCATGCAGACGGCGGTTTTCACCTTATGGGCTGCATGCTTTCCGCTGCATCCTGCAATAAGTGGTGGATGGATGAAATCCTTAAGGATAAGGATTATGCAGGAAACCAGGCGGGTATCACAAAGCTTGGTGAAAATAATGTATTTTTCCTTCCTTATCTCATGGGAGAAAGATCCCCTCATAATGATCCTCTGGTAAGGGCAGGATTTCTTGGAATGAGCATGGATACCACAAGGGAAGATATGGTTCTGGCAGTGCTTGAAGGCGTTGCATTCGGACTCAGGGATTCCCTGGAGGTTGCAAGAAGCCTTGGGGTGGAGATAAATATTTCCAACATATGCGGCGGCGGTGCCAAGAGCCCGTTATGGAGAAGGATAATTGCAAATGTAATGAATATCAGCCTTGAGATCCAGGAAAATGATGAAGGTCCTGCTCTTGGCGGCGCGATCCTTGCGGCTGTCGGCTGCGGGAAATATGAAAATGTTGAAGCTGCAACAGCACAGCTGGTAAAGGTTAAGGAAGTTATTAAGCCGGAAGCTGACCTGGTTGCAAAATATGAGGAGAAATACGCAACATTTAAGAAACTTTATCCGACAGTTAAGGACTTGTATAAGTAACTATTAAAGAGCTTGGGTAACTGATTATAAAAAAGGAGGGAGAGGTAAAATGAGCGTTAATGTGTTTGGCAGAACCCAGGATGGTGAAATCGTAAATGCCTACACCATAAGAAACAGTTCCGGAATGACAGCTACCATAATAAGCTTCGGAGCTACTGTTACCAATCTGTTCGTTCCGGATAAAAACGGTGAACTCATAGATGTCCAGCTTGGATATGACAGTATCAGTGCATACGAACAGGGCGGTGCTTTTTTCGGGGCGATAATAGGCAGAAATGCTAATCGTGTCAAGGATGGAAAGGTTGTTATCGATGGCGTGACCTACAAGATGGATTGCAATGATAATGAAAACAACCTTCACAGCGGTTATAACGGAACCGACAAAAAGGTGTGGACGGTTCTTCCACAGGAAAATGATGCATGCGTCACCATGATGTGCAAGACAAATGATTTAGAGCAGGGGCTTCCCGGCGGCTTGACCATGACAGTTACTTATTCAATAAGCGAGGATAACGAACTTAGGATTACCTATGACGCAATCCCTGATAAAAAGACTGTCATCAATATGACGAGCCATATGTATTTCAACTTGAACGGCCATAACAAAGGCTCAATAGAGGATCATGTACTTACCCTTTATGCGGATACGTACAATCCGGTAATTGATGCAAAATCCATTCCAACTGAAGAAAATGCTCCTGTCGAAGGTACTGCCTTTGATTTCCGCAGCCCCAAGAAGATCGGAAAAGATATAGGTGCTGATGATGTTCAGTTAGACTATGTGGGTGGCTACGATCATAATTATGTGATAAATGGCGGAACAGGCAATATAAGACATTTTGCGACTCTCTACTCAGAGGAAAGCGGAATCTGCATGGATTTATATTCAGATCAGACGGGAACTCAGTTCTATTCAGGCAATCTTATCGGGGAACAGGACGGCAAAGGCGGTGCAAAATATACAGACCGGAGCGGAATGTGCCTTGAGCCGCAGTACATACCTAATGCAATGAACTTCATAGAAGAGTCGAGCATAGACTGTCCGATATTTGACAAGGACGAGCATTATCATACCGAAAGTATTTATAAATTTACGGTTAAATGATGTATGGCCCAAAGCACTTTGCTGCTGAGGACGTACAAATGCGTGTATAAGACGCAGGCGGCCTGTTAATTGCAAAACGGATTAAGTTGCTGGCTGTCAGTAACTGGAAGAATCGATAGGTTATGAGCAGTTATCAATTTGTTAAACAATTAGCAACATTTGTTAAAAGTTTCGCAATATATGATAAGTAATGAATTAACAGCTTTTGTATAATGTTGAATGTAGGGAAATATGGGAAGGAAATTCTTTTTAGAGCGTAAGCATTATAAGGGGTTTCCAAAGTATTAAGGAGGTTAAAAGAATGAAAGTATTCAAGCGTGCTATGGCCATCGCACTCAGTGCATGTATGGTAGCATCAATGACAGCCGGATGTACCGGAAGTGGCGACACAGGTACTCCTTCAACAGGAACCGAGACCGGTGGAACTGAGACCGGCGGCGATACCACTGGTGGTGATACCACAGGCGGATCCGCAGAAGGCGGCACAATCAATGTTTGGGCATTCACAGACGAAGTACCCGGCATGATCGAGAAGTTCAAGGAAGCACATCCTGATTTCAACTATGAGATCAACACAACAATCATAGCTACAACAGAAGGTGCTTATCAGCCTGCACTTGACCAGGCACTCGCAGCAGGCGGAGCTGATGCTCCTGATATCTACTGCGCAGAGGCAGCTTTCGTACTGAAGTATACAAAGGGTGATATGGCATCTTTCGCTTGCCCTTATGATGATCTCGGAATCAATACTCAGGCTGAGATTGACGAAGCTCAGATCGCTCAGTACACAGTTGATATCGGAACAAATCCGGACGGCAAGGTTGTTGGTCTCGGATATCAGGCAACCGGCGGTGCGTTCATCTACAGACGTTCAATCGCTAAGGAAGTATTCGGAACAGATGATCCTGATGAAATCGCTAAGATCATCGGCTCAGGTTCACAGAACTGGGATAAGTTCTATGAGGCAGCTGAAACACTTAAGGCAAGCGGCTATGGTATCGTATCCGGTGACGGCGATATCTGGCACGCAATCGAGAACAGCTCTGATAAGGGCTGGATCGAAGATGGCAAGTTAGTTATCGATCCTAAGAGAGAAGCTTTCCTTGACTATTCAATGGAACTCATGGAGAACGGTTATCACAATGATACTCAGGACTGGTCAGACGCATGGTTCGCTGATATGAAGGGCGAAGGCGCAAAGGGTATCTTCGGTTTCTTCGGTCCTGCATGGCTCATCAACTACACACTTGCTCCTAACTGCGGTGGTACAGCTGTTGGTGAAGGAACATATGGTGACTGGGCAGTTTGTGCACCTCCTGTTGGTTTCTTCTGGGGCGGTACATGGGTACTTGCTAACAAGGATTCCGAGAAGAAGGAAGCTGTTGGACAGATCATCGATTGGATCACACTTGACTGCACAGAAGACGGTCTTCAGTATAAGTGGGCTAACGGAACACTTAACGGCGAAGGCGGCACAAAGGACTGCGTAGCTTCCGCAACAGTTATGGCTATGTCAGACGGAACACTTGATTTCCTCGGCGGACAGAACATGTTTGATGTATTCGGCGAAGCTAACAGCTATGCAAACGGTAAGAACCTTACTCAGTATGATGAGACGATCAACCAGTATTGGAGAGATCAGGTACGTCAGTACACATCAGGTCAGAAGACCAGAGATCAGGCAATCGCTGATTTCAAGCAGAACGTAGCTGCTAACCTTGACGTAACAGTAGAATAATTATTACAGTATTACAGTAGAATAATTATTAAAAATGATGAAGGGGCGATGGAACGAGCTTCCATCGCCCTAATTTTAAACAAAACAGAAACAACCAATTAACTTACGGAGGTTAAAATGAGAAAGAAGAAGACCGGTATGGTCAAATATGGCAAATATGGTTATATTTTCAGTCTTCCTTTTGCGATTGCCTTCCTTGTATTTCAGCTTTATCCTATCCTTTTCACTGCCTTTATCGGATTTACTGATCTGAAGGGCGTGGTACCCGGTGAAATTCATGTCCTTGAAAATCCGTTTGAAAATTTCCAGCAGGTATTAACCAATCCTGTATTTCAGGGTGCTCTTGGAAATACATTTCTTATCTGGCTGTGTAACTTCATACCTCAGTTAAGCTTGGCACTTCTGCTGACAGCGTGGTTTACGGATAGAAGGTGGAAGCTTAAGGGGCAGGGAATATATAAGGTACTTATCTACATGCCTAACATTATAACAGCGGCTACAATAGCAATTCTTTTCAAATCACTTTTTGATTATCCTGTCAGTCCTGTAAATGATATTTTGGTGAAAGTCGGAATACTCAAAGAAGCACATAATTTCCTTATAGGTAAGGGAATGGCCAGAGGTCTTGTGGCATTCATTCAGTTCTGGATGTGGTATGGCTATACAATGCTCATCCTCATATCGGGTGTATTGGGAATCAATCCTGAAATATTTGAGGCTGCAGAAGTTGACGGTGCAAGCAGATGGCAGGTATTCTGGCAGATTACGATACCTAATATAAAGACGATACTTTTGTTTACTCTTGTAACGAGCCTTATCGGTGGTCTCAATATGTTTGATATACCGAAGCTGTTCCTTTTAGGCGGTCCTGATAATGCAACCCTGACTACATCTGTATTCATTTACAATCAGGCATTCAGTGGAAGTTATCTGTATAACAGGGCAGCTGCAGCAAGTATGATAATGTTCTTTATCATAATGTTCTTCTCATCGATCCTGTTCCTGCTGCTCAGGGAAAAGGATACTGATGGAAAGGCAAAGTATACGGGAGCATCTAAAAAATCTGAAAAAAAAGGAGGTGAAGCATAATGGCAGATGAAGTTAAGGAGCAGTCAAATGCTGACGTGTCGGAGCAGAATACAGAAAAGACTGAATTAGCAGAGGGCAAAAAGGCTATCCGTGTCAATGTAGTTGCGGATAAGAATGCTGGAGCGAAGAACTTTATTGTAAAGTTTGGCATACATACGGTATGTATACTGCTGGCCCTGCTCAGTATATTTCCTTTCTGGATCATGATCGTCAATTCCACCAGATCGACTGTACAGATTCAGGAACATGCATTATCGCTGATCCCGTCCACATATGTGATACAGAACTTTCAGATCCTGACCGGTAAGTCCTTCAATCCGGCTGTCGGTCTGCTGAACTCACTGATCATATCCACAGGATCGACATTACTTACTGTTTATTTCTCGTCACTCACAGCCTATGCGATGGTAGCGTATGACTGGAAGTTAAAGAACGCATTCTTCAAGTTTATCATTGGTGTCATGATGATACCTGCACAGGTCACCATGATAGGTTTTTACCAGGCGGTATACGCAGTTGGAATGACAAACAAACTGTCAATGCTGATACTTCCCGCTATTGCGGCACCGGCTACAGTGTTCTTTATGAGACAGTATCTGTATCCTACATTATCGATGGAAATAGTACAGGCTGCACGTATTGACGGTGCGGGAGAGTTTAGAATATTCAACACCATCGTGCTTCCGATGATGAAGCCGGCTATAGCGACTCAGGCTATATTCTGTTTCGTTAACAGCTGGAACAACCTGTTTACACCTCTCGTACTTCTTACAGACAGTAAGAAATATACGATGCCCATAATGGTCAGCCTCCTTCGCGGAGATATTTACAAGACCGAATATGGTTCAGTATATATGGGTCTTACGCTTACGGTATTACCGCTTATCATTATATATCTGATATTATCGAAGTACATTATCGCAGGTGTAGCCCTTGGCGGTGTAAAGAGCTAAAGAAAAGAATTATCCCCATAAGTTGGTAACGCTAAAGAAAAAGCATATCCGAAATGATGACGTCGGATATGCTTTTTCGATTTAAAAAAATTTTTAATATTCAGTTTTTGTTATCTTCGAGGGTTGCCAGTCTGAGTTTCTTGTATTCGCTTGGCGAATAGTTTGTGTATTTCTTGAATGTCCTGCAGAAAGAGGGCAGGGTATTGAAACCGGTCTGGAATGCAATCTCTGTTACGGAGATATCGGTCAAAAGCAGATCTTCAGCAATTCGCATTCTTTTCAGGGTCAGGTAATCGTGGAATGTATAACCGGTCTGGAGCTTAAACAGCCTCAGAAAATGATATTTGGAAAAACCGGTATATTCAGCAGCCTGTTCTGTGGAAATATCCTCGGAGTAATTGATATCAATATAACGGAGCAGGGCATTTATCCGGTTTATGGACTGCGAAAGGTTATGGGTTTCTTCTTTTACTGCATTTTCAGAATGTTTGGCAAGCTCGGCAAAGACCTGATACATTTTAATGTATACGGTGGTTTCCCAGAAGTTGCTGTTTGTGAAATAAACTGTATTCATTTCCATAAGAAGCTTGTAGACATTGTCATATATATCCGGGCAGGTCTCACTGTTGCAAAGGAATGCATTAAACAGCAGAGGCTCTATGGTTTTATAATCCTGAGACTTGTAGAAATGATTCAGTTCCAGAAGATATATGAACCTGATGCCGTATTGGAAATTGACAACCTCGTGCAGTGTGTGAGGCGGGATTATAAGGATATCCCCCTCATTTAGCACATAGATTTCGTTGTTTACATGAATCTCATAATTGTTCTTTATACACAGGCACATTTCGAATGCGTCATGTGAATGAATGGCGTACCCATCCGTCTGATTGTTATACCATATCCTTATGTGAGTGGACAAAGTATAATACACCAGCTCTTTGCTGTTTCTGACGGTTCTTGAAAAAGCAGAGTCAGCATCATCCGGCTGTTTGTACTGCTCCGGTATACCGGTCCTTTTATTTTCTGCCATAACAACAGCACCCCCAGTAAAAAATGATGATCAAGTCTTGTCAGCTGCCTGTCCCTCTATTTTTTCATAGAAAGGAACAAGGAACATTGAGCAGACATAAGCGAATAGCGCAGTAAGTATCAATCCCCAAAGATACCAGGTGTATACTCTGGCTTTCAAATTAAAGTAATAAAGAACAAAGGGCAATGCCCAGATAAAAAACATTTTAAACCATGCACCAAGGTGGGAAAGAGCAAGCAGAAGTGAATTGAATATGATCCTTAAGGTGCTGTTGTTATATCTTGCTAAAACCGGAAACTGAAGAGGATAGGCAAAAGCAAAAAGAAAAAATTCCACCCCTACCAGTATGAACAGGAACTTTGAAAGACTGTCCTCATGAGTGATCACATAATAATATTCGCCGGCCATAAGGCCGATGTATGCAAGGTCGATCAGCCAGATTGCAGTTCCCTGCTTGAAATTGCTCTTGAATGCCTTAATGTATTCCTGGGCGATAGGACCTTCTTCATTGCGTATCATTTTGTTTGTGACTGTATACAGGGCAGTGAATGCAGCCCCGATGGTAAAAATGGGAATACATGAAACCGTGAAAAAAACATTCAGGACAAAAAGATCGCCTAAACAGTCAAACATTTTCTTGAAACGCTGGGCCGGTGTCAGAACCTGCGGTTCTTCCTGTACTTCTTCTGATTTGTTGTTTTTTTCGCTATCCGTCATTATATGCCCCCTACAAATGAAAATTATACTTTTATAACGTTTTTTTTTCAACAGTGGCAATAATACTGTCTGAAATCCCCACACCGTAAAAGACCCTCTATGGTATAATATTCTATATGTGTCAAAAGTAAGCAGCAACACGCATTTTTTGACTGTGTCAGGGGAGAATATGGCGGAAAAAAACTCAAAACCAAAACACGACGTCTTCATAAGTTACTCATCAAAGAACAAAAATGTTGCGGATGCGATAGTAGCAGATCTTGAAAATCACGGTATCCGATGCTGGTATGCGCCCAGGGGGATCATGCCGGGACAGGAATGGGCCACGGCCATCAGTGATGCCATGGCGGAGGCAAGTGTTTTTGTACTTATTTATACGGATGAATCCAATAAGTCAAAACAGGTTATGAACGAAGTGGCTATGGCCTTTAAGCTTGAAAGGACTATAGTGCCTTTTAAGCTGAGCGATGATCTGATGAATCCCGAGCTGGAATATTATCTGAACCGTGTACACTGGCTGGATGCGCTGACGCCTCCTTTGGAGGAAAGTATAGAAAAACTCAGGGAACATGTGGATGTAATCCTGCAAAAGACGGATGCAGACAATGTGTCTGAAGAAAATGCCGATATAGCGGAGGATATTGCAGATATAGTAAGGAATGCAAAGACCGGTGAGCGTGCTACCAGTGCCCAGGAACTTTATGAGCTCCTGCACACTGATGAGGAGTATGAGCCGGAAAAGGAAAGCAGCGGGAACAGGCCTTTTGTAATAATAGCAGCTGCAGCAGTTCTGCTGATAGCCCTTGGCGTGGGCGGATTTTTCCTGGTCAGGAATCATAATATAAAGAAGAGTATCAGCCAGGGAGAGCTCTTATTCTATTCCCAGTACCAGGGCACAGGTGATAATTCCGCATCAAGAAAGGCATTTGAATCGGCGGCGGATAAAGGAAAGGCCGATGTGTGGTATTATCTGGGAGCACTCAGTGAGCGTGAATATGATTATGAGACCGCGCTTAAGGATTATGAGAAGGGTGTGGAGCAGGGCAGTGCACTTTCATATATAGGCCTTGGTGGGCTGTATCTGGAAGGAAAGGGTGTTGCTGTGGATTACTCACGGGCCAGGGAACTGTATGAAGAGGCTGAAACAATGGGCTGTGTTGATGCAGAGCTTTACCTTGGCAGGATGGTCCGTGACGGTAAGGCGGGATTTAATGCAGACGGAATAACTGCCATAAGCTGTTTTGAAAAAGCTCTGGAAAGTGAGGAGAAGGATATAAGAGCCCTCAGCATGTATGAGCTGGGAGCTACATATCAGTACGGACTGGCCGGAGTTGATACTGACTATGACAAAGCCCTGGAATGGTATGATCGTGCAGAGACCGAGTATCCGTACTATTCCGGGATGGCAGACCGTAATATTGCGGGAATATATACTGCAAAAAAGGAAAAGGTGAGTGCAGATGACTACTATCGTGAGGCCCTGAATTTCTTTAAGGCGGCTGCAGAAGCCGGAAATGCTGATGCCATGTTATGTGTTGCCCGGGCATACCGTTTCGGGGAAGGAACCGATCCTGATCCCGAGGAGGCTGCGGTGTGGTATGACAAGGCTGCCAATGCGGGAAATACTGACGGGATGACAGGCATGGCAGAGCTGTACCGTGACGGAAAAGGTGTGGAGCGAAATATCAGTCTGTCCTACGAATGGTACTGTACAGCGGCAGACCGCGGGGATACTGCTGCAATGATCGCCATTGCTGACCTGTATGTGAAGGGGCTTTACGGTGCAGATGATGCGGGGGTTCCCGATATTGCTTCGGCAAGAGCCTGGTATGAAAAAGCAAATGAAGCGGGAAGCGGAAGGGCCTGCAGGATGCTCGGAAGGACATATGATTCAGACGTTGCTGTGGCTGCCGGTGAGACACCTGATCATGAAAAGGCTATGACATATTATATGCAAGCGGTTGAAATGGGAGATGCCGGCGCATGGAACGACATAGGAAAGGCCTATGAGTCCGGAAATACCTTAAGCGGTACCGGTGATATGAATGAAGCAAAGGAATGCTATGAGCGTGCCGCAACAGTGGGAGATTCTGAGGGCATGTCCAATCTTGCGGACCTGTATTTTTCAGGAAGGCTTGGGGCAGCAGATCCAGAAACAGCAGCTGCCTGGTATCAGAGGGCTGCTAATGCTGAGGATCCGGATGCTCATGCGGAGCTGTGCCTGGGAGCGATCTGTTCATCGGATTACCTTGGGAAGCCTGATTACGTGCAGGCAGAGTACTGGTTCAGCAGGGCAGCGGTGCATGGAGAAGCATCGGCATACTACCTGATGGGCGGTCTTTATTATGATGGAGTGTTTGGCGGTGCCGATTATGAAACTGCAGCTATGAATTATCAAAAAGGAGCGGAGTGCGGAGATGCAGAATGCATGCATTCCCTGGGATTCCTGCATGAAAACGGGCTTATAGCAAGCAATGACAGCTGGCTGGAAGCAAGGGACTGGTATGAAAAAGCTTCACAGGCCGGTGATGTGGATGCTCTGACGGACCTGGGACGCATTTATTATGGGGATGGATACCTGCAGACCTCATTTAACTGCTGGAAACAGGCGGCTGATGCAGGCAATATTGATGCACTTGTCTATGCCGGATGTGCGTATCATTCGGGAGAAGGCACAGACTTGAATGAAATGGAAGCTTTTGAGTGCTTCACTAAGGCTGCCGAGCAAGGAAATCCCTGCGGAATGATGATGCTTTCATACTGTTATGAAAACGGGATCGGTACGGATGCAGATCCGGAGCAGGCTGAGTTCTGGAACGGAGAAGCTGTAAAAGCTGGTTACGGGAAGGATAAAACATACGGAAATCTGCAGAAGCATGTGGAGAGGTTTATCCAGGGGTAAATCATGGAGGTGTGTTATGCCTAAAGGAAAAAATCAGAAAATGAAACTGTATTATCTGGCAAAGATCATGCTGCAGCGGACTGATGATGAGCATGGCTTGGGAATAATGCAGATAAAAAAATTCCTGGAAGAGTACGGTGTGACGGCGGACCGTAAAAGCCTGTATGATGACATGGATGCCTTAAGGGAGATGGGGCTTGATATCATATGTGAACGCTCGGGAAAGGACTATTTTTATCACGTTGGGAGCAAGCACTTTGACATAGCGGAGCTTAAACTTCTGGTGGATGCCATACAGTCCTCGAAATTTATCACTGCCAAGAAATCCGATGACCTGATAAAGAAGCTGACAAGTATGGCCAGCAGGTACGAAGCTGAACAGCTTAACCGCCAGGTGACGGTACGGGGCAGGGTAAAAAATATGAACGAGAGCATCTATTATTCTGTGGATGACGTGCACCGTGCCATTGCAGAGAACCGCAAGATAAGATTTGAATACATGACATGGACTCCTGCCAGGGAGCTGGTGAAGCGTCGTGAAGAACCGTATGTGGTAAGCCCCTGGGCACTGAGCTGGGATGATGAGAATTATTATCTCATAGCCTACGATGAAGATGCGGATATCATAAAGCATTTCAGGGTTGATAAGATCAAGAAGGTCCGTGTCCTCGAAGAAACAAGGGCCGGAAAATCAAAATTCAAGGAATTCGATCTTGCTAAATATGCAAAGATGAATTTCGGGATGTTCGGCGGCGAGGTCGTGAATGTGAAAATAGCTTTTGCTAACGAAATGGTGGGAGTCTTTATAGACAGGTTCGGCAGGGATATATCAATCCGTCCTTCGAAAACGAAGGAGTGGTCAGAAACAAATGTTGATGTGTGCATGAGCAGCCAATTCTTAGGCTGGATCTTTGCACTGGGACCGAATGTTAAGATATTGGGACCTAAGGCTGTAGTGAAGGAGTTTAAGGCTGAACTTGAGGACAGGATGCGTATTTATGGCTAATGTTGACCATTCAGCTTTGGTAATATATAATTGTGTCGAAAAGGGGGGGGATGAGCACAGAGTTATTCACATGTAATTTTGTGGTGGTGTGCTCTTTTTTTGTTTTTTAACGGGGTAGCATTATTCGGCTGATGCAGCGCACGGACAATATCGTGTCAGGCAAGCGTTCGGCATGGGTATTCAATGAGTGCAGCGCTGGAGTATAGTTCCTGCATAGTACGGACATATAGTGGAGAGGTATGATGAAGCGCAGGGAAGCGATGGACAAAAAGAATGATCAGAGCATGGAAGATGTTATGAACGGTCTTAATGACAGGCTTAAGTTTTCCTGGGTTACCTATGTTCTCCTTTTTGTGCTGTATTTTGTTACGACGATTTTTCTTACTATCGTTTCCGATAATAACAGTACATTTAATGTCTTCGGTAATCCTATACCACTAAGGACTCTTGCCGGAGTTTTTTCATCTCTTTCGAATATCAGTATAATTTTCTGGGTTCTGTTTTACAAAAAGACAGGTTTTATCACTTCGATGATAATACTTGGTATACAGTTCCCGCTTCTTTTAAGAAAAATATTTGTTTTGCATGTTTATTCAAGCATTCCGGGTATCTTCACAAATATCTTTACCATAGTGGCTGCTATCATCATATATTATAATGATGTTCGCCTCAGTAAATATCAGCAGGGCATACGCAAACAGGCCGTAACGGACAGGCTTACGGGTCTGCCTAACAGATTTGCCTGCTATGAAATGATGGAGGAACTGGCCAAGAAAAAGGAAGAATTTGTACTGGTAATGATAGACCTGAATAATTTCAGGGAAATAAATGACAGTATGGGATTCAATGTCGGTAACGAAGTATTGAAAGAGGTGGCAGAGCGGTGGCGTAAGCTTGCCAATTCATCTGAGACCGGCACAAGGGATATTGTGGCCAGGCAGAGCGGTGATGAGTTCATATTGGTGGTAAGGGAATATCTGGATGGCAGTGATGTGCTTCAGACTATCAGGTGTTATGAAAAGGTGCTGGAGGAGAAGCTCACGATAGATGAATGTGACTACTATCTGGCTGCAAGCTTCGGATATGCGGAGTTTCCCCTGGATGCGGACAATGTGGAAACGCTGTTTACCTATGCCAATACGGCTATGTATGAGATAAAGAAGATCAACGGCAGCAACCACATAATGCATTTCACGAAGGAGCTTCTGAGGGAAGAACATACGCTTGAAATGGAGAGGAAGCTTCGTGCCGCGCTGGAAAACAGTACCATATATTTTAACCTGCAGCCCCAGTATAATATGGACCATAAGCTTCGGGGGTTTGAAGCACTGGCCCGTATGAGGGATGAGTCCGGACAGATTGTCAGCCCCGGTGAGTTCATACCTGTTGCTGAGAAGATCGGTATCATCGATAAAGTGGACAGTATGGTATTCGTGAAATCTGCAGAGCTTTTTGGAAGATTATTAAAAGAGACGGGGGCGGACATCACTTTGAGTCTTAACGCTTCCGTAAAGCATCTTATGAAGAGTGACTTTATGGATGAGCTTAAAGGGTTGCTGGATACCTATGAGATCCCTGCCGGAAATCTTGAGGTTGAGATCACGGAGTCGATAATGCTGGATTCGGCAGATAAGGCTCTTGCCTGCATAAACAGGATAAAGGAAATGGGAATAAAGATAGCAATAGATGATTTCGGAACAGGCTATTCATCACTGAGCTACTTAAGCAAAGTGCCTGCAGACCTGCTCAAGATAGATAAATCCTTTATCGACGAGATGAACAACAGCGATGCTTCTAAGAAATATGTTGCCGCTATAGTTTCCATGGGACATATCATGAATATGGAAGTTATTTCCGAGGGTGTTGAGGATGATGCCCAGATAGAAACTCTTAGAGAAATTGGCTGCGATTTTATCCAGGGATTCGTATGGGGAAGGCCGCTGCCGGCAGAGGATGCGGAGGCTCTGGTGAAGGGACTGAAGTCCTGAAAGTTTTTTAATCTGTAGCATCCACATCCGGGATGATATTTAATTCATAGTCGGGGTAAAGTTCCTGTACTTCTTTAGTGATGGTTTCCATCGCTTCGTTTCTTTTAACATCAAAGCTAAGCACTACATCAAAACGCAGTGTCTTTTTTTCTGTGTCTGCATAAAAACCATGCATCTGAAGTGCCCATTCGTGGGCCATTACAAGTTCCTGGATAGCATTTCTCATATTGGCAGCTTCTTCATTGGTAGTGTTGTAGGAGTAGACACCCACACCGGTGAGGATGACTCCGGTTTCATGATAGACCTTAAGCTGTACACGTCTGGTAATCACATCCACTTCGTCCACTGTCATGGTATCGGGGAGTTCCAGATGAACGGTTCCGTAGTTTTTGTTCGGACCATAGTTGTATATGATCAGGTCGAAAGCACCCCGCACTTCCGGCTCTTCATTCAGTATTTCCTTGATGCGCCTGCTGACATCAGCATCGGCCCGCTGTCCCAGTATGTCATCAAGGGTTTCTGTCATTATTTCTGCGCCGGCCTTAATAATGAAGAGTGAAATGATGACGCCCACATAGGCTTCCAGTGATATGCCCCATAGGATAAAAATGATCGCGGAAGCCAGAACTGAAGCGGAAATGATGGCATCAAAGGAAGCGTCGGCTCCGGAAGCTATGAGTGCCTTTGAATCAACTTTCTGCCCTTGTTTTTTTACAAATGCTCCAAGAATTAGCTTTACAACGATAGCAACGGATACAATCACAATGGATGCGGTATTGTACTCGGCAACTTCGGGATGGACGATCTTTACAACGGATTCGTACAAAGATGTGATACCGGCATATCCGATGATAGCTGCTACTATCAGGGAACTTAAGTATTCAATCCTGCCATGCCCGAAAGGATGTTTTTTATCCGGCTGCTTGTTTGCCAGCTTGGCACCGATTATTGTGACCACGGACGACAGGGCATCTGAAAGATTGTTTACCGCATCCAGGATGATGGCAATGGAATTTGTTATCAGTCCTACGGCGGCCTTAAAAGAAGCCAGCATGATATTGGTCAGTATGCCGATGATGCTGGTGCGTATTATTATTTTTTCTCTTTCGGATGACTTATCACTCATAAGCGATATTATACTACAAATAACCTATTACAAAATGTAGATTATTTCATTTTTTTTCTCACAACATATTGAAATTCCTTGATTTCTCTGCTATAATCCATTATGTTAACAAAATCCACTAAATTGGAGGGAGAACAAAAATGAATAGAGTAGAACTTGTTGATGCAATTGCTAAGGAGTCTGGTCTTTCAAAGGCTGACAGCGAGAAGGCACTTAAGGCTTTCACAAACACTGTATCTAAGGAGCTTAAGAAGAAGGGTAAGGTTCAGCTTGTAGGTTTCGGTACATTCGAGACAAGCAAGAGAGCAGCTCGTAAGGGTAAGAATCCTAAGACCGGTGAGGCTATCAAGATTCCTGCAGCTACTGTTCCTAAGTTCAAGGCTGGTAAGGCTCTTAAGGATGCTGTAAACGGCGCTAAGAAGAAATAAATTTTGAATTCTGGAATATGATATTCATGAAATGCGGAGCTTTGTGCTCCGCATTTTAATTTGCAGCGCGCCGGTTGGCGGGGCCGTTCTTTAGAGCCGGGTGAACCAAAACTTTGTCCTCTGTTTGATTCTACTTGTAAACAGGTTTGCTTATAAGTTAAAATTAAAGCAATCGTGAGAATGTGTCACGGTCTGCGGCTACAGATCCGATACGGATGTGGCATACAGGATACATAGGGAAATTTAAAGAGACGGGAGGCAAAAGCATGGAAAGATCAAAAGTTTACTTTACGGATTTCAGGACTGTTTTGGGAGTCAGCCTCCCGGCTAAGCTTCAGAAGCTTATAAGAAAAGCGGATATCGGATCCATTGACATGGACGGAAAATTCGTAGCCATCAAGATGCATTTCGGTGAGCTGGGCAATCTTGCGTATTTAAGGCCGAATTATGCCAAAGCTGTTGCGGATGTCGTAAAGGAAAACGGCGGACTGCCTTTTTTGACCGACTGCAATACGCTGTATCCCGGCAGCAGGAAGAACGCACTTGAGCATATGGACTGTGCAAACATAAACGGATTTAATACAATAACCACCGGCTGCCAGATAATCATAGCTGACGGTCTCCGTGGAACGGATGATGTGGCAGTGCCTGTTCCAAACTGGGAGTACTGTGAAGAAGCGTATATAGGTCGTGCCGTAATGGATGCGGATGTGTTTATCTCACTTACCCATTTTAAGGGACATGAGCAGGCGGGCTTCGGCGGTACTATCAAGAATATCGGCATGGGCTGCGGAAGCCGTGCCGGAAAGATGCAGCAGCACAATAGCGGACATCCCCATGTGATCACGGAGCAGTGCAGAGGCTGCAGGAGATGTGCAAAGGAGTGCGGTTCGGATGCCATAAGCTATGAGGGAAATAAGGCATTCATATCACCGGAT